>UINC01000622.1_pt1 | contig 13752 bp, 12 predicted proteins | sample 5385821 | NCBI WGS metagenome assembly UINC01 (sample SAMEA4666929, study PRJEB26691) | marine metagenome | isolation source: Pacific Ocean | place: Pacific Ocean | collected 2011-10-13 | reverse complement strand
AGACCGGCGGCGATGCTGGCGGCGAAAGTGCAACCGGTGCCGTGGGTAGACGGGCCCTCGACTCTTGGGCCGCGTAGTTCTACGACCTTGGTGCCGTCGTCGAAGAGATCGACAGCGTCTGGTCCGTCAAAGTGCCCCCCGGTTATCACGACCGCTGTGGCGCCAAGTTCCCGAAGGCGGGCGCCGGCTCGGGCCGCGGATGCGAGCGATCCGATCGAGTGGCCAGTCAGCGTTTCGGCTTCAAGTCGATTTGGTGTGACGACCCGGGCGAGCGGAAGAAGCCGAGTGCGAACGATTTCGACGGCGTCGTCATCGAGCAGACGGTGGCCGCTGGTCGAGATCATCACGGGATCAACTACTACAGGGATGCGCGAGTGTACTTCCAGTCGACCGCATACTTCTGTCACGATCGACCGTGTAGCGAGCATGCCCGTCTTGACGGCCTTCACGTCGAAATCGTCTAGCACCGAATCGATTTGCGTGGTAACGACTACCGGACTCATGGTTTCGACGGTCGTGATCCCGACCGTGTTCTGCGCCGTGACCGCGGTGATGGCGCACACACCATGTACGTGATGTGCCGCGAAGGTCTTCAAGTCGGCTTGGACGCCGGCGCCACCACTGGAGTCGCTACCTGCTACTGTGAGTGCGGTTGGCATCGATCTCTCTGATACGGTCGGCACGCGGTCAGCGACTGGAGGTGCCGGGCGTGGGTGCGCGCTGGTCGAGGCCGAAGACGAGTAGAAACTGGTAGGGCAAAAAAGTCTCGTATGACATGAGAGTAAGACCGGCGGCTTCAGCGTCACGAATGACACGTTGAGCGTCGACTCGCAACTCCCGCAGCGGTCCAGGTCCACCCCCTTCTTTCGTGAAGTCGACGATAGCCAAGCGCCCGTCTGGTTTGAGCGCGGCCGCCACGTCGGTTAGTAACGATACGGGGTTGCCGACTTCGGCGTAGACGTCGACGATCAGCACAGCATCGAGGTCGGCGGGCAGCATCGGATCTTCCGCCGTGCCCAACACGGTTTCAACGTTGGACAAGCCTTCGCGGCTGACCCGATACGCGATCGCGTTCAACATCGGTTGCTGGATGTCTTCGGCGTACACTCGCCCGTCTGGGCCTACCCGCCGTGCCAGCCGCACGGTGAACCAGCCGGCGCCGGCGCCGACGTCGGCGACGATCGAGCCTTCGCGGACATTTAGGACGTCCATGATCCTGTCTGGTTGCTGCCAGAGCCCGCGGTCAGGTGCTTCGAGCACACCGATATCTTCTGGCGGAAACAGCCTCGCGTGAGGCTGGTTCTGGGCCGACGCGGTGGTCGCGAGGATGCCGAGCAACAAGGCGGTCAACGATGCTCGTCCGGACATGTCCAAAATTCAGCGTGTTGACTTGACGTTTTCACACGGGTAACGCTCGGGCCCATCCAGATCGGGCAATGAAGGTCGGCCGAAACCTTGCTCGGCAGCGAGGATGTCGAGATCTGTCGAAGCGAGGTCTTCTATCGGGAGCAACTCGAATGGGGTCGGGCTCGTTACGGTCAACCGTTTCAGGTAGGCGCCACAACCTCGGCAGAGTTGCGCTCGATGAGGAGACCCGGTGGCTATGCTAGCGGAGGAGAGCTGAGCAGGGTCATTGCCGCAATAAGTGCACCCGGCGAAGTTAAGGTGCCACTGGAGTCCGCAAAACGAACACCGCAAAAAGCTCACAGCGTCAAGGTCCTCCGCGAACGCTGGCCACGAGCCGCAGGCTGGACAGTAACCATGTGGCCAAGCGTCTAGGGCACCGGTCAGCGTTGAAGCCAGCGGCTCGCCCCGGGGAGCGAACACCGTCTGCTGGGCCACGTGGGCAGCCGGTCCGACAGCGAGCTCGGCAGCCAGCCACAGAACGTCCGGTGCGATGCCCTCGTGCGTCGCCTTGACCCGAATGGCCGCCTGATTGCGCTCGAACGAGGCGGTCAGTAGCGACGAGATGTCGATTCTGCCGGCATCCAGACAGTTCCGGACTCGCTGGGCCACCTCTCCGGCACCTCCAGAAGCGAGGTCATCGCAGGCTTGGAAGACCAGTGGCCCCAGTAAATCGACCGGAAGCTCCAGCACCTCCCCACGCAGTGCCGGTGTCGACGCTCGTAGCTTGGTCGCGGCGAGTCCCGGTTCCAGATCGAGGACAGGCTTGTCTAATTGCTGAAGGCGGTCGACAGTTTCGATCGTGCGGTTCACGAGAGCCCGCTGCAGTGCGATCGCCGGAGCGAGATCCGGTGTGGCTGTGCCTAATGCCGTCCACCTGGCCTGAGCTTGGTCCAGCAGCGGGGATGTCGGGCACGTCATTGGTTGAGGTTTTCGGCAATCCGGCCTAACAGAGGCACAGAAGCTATTGTATAACACCAGCATTTACAGATGTTTAGCTGGTCGTTTTGGCGACGCTCGCAACAGACACCTTGAAGCGTTGCGGAGCGCGTAGATATAATCGACGTGGCTTCCTCGCCGGGGGCTGGGGAGATTTCACATTCATGCCTGAATCCACGTCTGAGGTGGTCACTTCTGAGTTAGTCACAGTGACCGAGACCGCCGCGAGCAAGATCGTCGATCTGATGTCGGAGGAGAACAAGACCGATGCTGGCCTTCGCGTTTTTGTGCAGGGGGGAGGCTGCTCGGGTTTCCAGTACGGACTGATGATCGAAGAAGGAGGCGGCGACGGGTCGGCCGACCGCGTGTTCGAGTCGAATGGCGTGCGCCTGTATGTTGATCCAATCAGCATGCGTTACTTGACTGGTGCTCAGGTCGACTTCGTCGACAATCTGACGGGTGGTGGCTTCACCATCAAGAATCCGAACGCCAAGTCGACCTGCGGGTGCGGTTCATCTTTCGACGTGTAATTACACTCGTCGGGAACTTCCGGTCGGCGCAATGGACGCACAATCCGATTACCTAGAACGTCTGCGTTCGACCGGCGGGAAGCGTTCTACCAAACGCGATCTAATCGTCAGCGTTTTTCTGCGACAGGACGGGCATCTCAGTGCCGACGACTTGTTCGACCTGATGCGTCAGGAAGACCAGAAGATCAGTCGCGCGACTGTTTACCGAACCCTCCAGTGGATGGTTGACGCCGGCATTGCCCGGAAAGTTGACTTTGGTGATGGCCGCTTTCGCTTTGAGCATTCCTACGGTCATCCCCGGCACTTCCATTTGGTGTGCGAGTCCTGCAACCGTTCGTCGGAGTTCCTGAGCTCGGACATCGAGGTGTTACTTGAGGAAATCTCGGGCGCTCGCGGCTTTCAGCCGCGGCAGAGCGTGCTGCAGATCTATGGTGCCTGTGAGGACTGCCAGGCGGGACGTCCCGCGGCTCCCCAGAGTGCCCCTACGGAGATCCTGTTCGCGCGGGATGCCCTGAAGATGGCGATTGCCACCGAACGGAGCGGCCTCGATTTCTATACTCGGGGCGCAAAACTGGTTCGGGACGCTCGGGCGAAAAAGGTGTTTAAGCGGCTGTCCGAGGAGGAGACGGAGCACTTGGACGCCCTTGAGGGACGCTATCAGGAATTGCTGGCTGAGGACCCTCGCCTCGAGTCCTATCCAACGTTTCTCTTCTTCAAGGGGGCCGCGAACGGGCTCTTCGCCTCGGGTGCAGAGGAACTTGCTGGGGTCGTCGATGATCGGGAAGCGCTCATGCTTGCCATCAAGTGCGAGCGGAATTCCCACCAGTTTTTCAAGCGCTATGGTGAGCGATTTGAAGACTCTGAGGGCAAGCGGATCTTTTTGGAGTTTGCCAACGAAGAACGCGAGCATCTCGAATTGTTGATTCGAGAGCACCGGGCGCTCGTCGCACGTGTGGAGAACGCAAACCGACCCTCGACCTCCCGCAAGGCTAAGGCCAATTAAAGTCGCTCGGCCGGTTTACGTGCCACGGTTTGCGCGACTGCGGTCGGCGTATCGTGCTCCTTGGTGTGGTAGATCTCCCAACCTGAGAAAACGCGTCGTAGCTCCCCTGGTTGCAATAGATGGTCCGGTGAGCGTGGCCCGGTTCCACGTGCACGTTGAGCCACGGTGAACGTCTCGTAGATGACGAATCCGCCTGGACGAACCGTCTCACGGAGCGACGTCCAGAGTGATCGTTGCAGGTAGTTGGTACAGATGACGAGGTCAAACCGCTCGCGCGGAAGCGTGACCTCCTCAAGGTCGGCAACCCAAAGTCTGGCGTAGGCCAGCGAGCCGGTTCGTGCTTCACGGACCCGTCCGAGGTCCCGGTCCACGCCGAACACGCGGAAGCCGTACGCGGCGGCCGCCCGGCTGTGTCGGCCTGTCCCCATGGCAAGATCGAGCAGGTCCAGCCGCGTTCCCAGCCGCTCGCGAACGGTGGGGAGCCATCGGGTTACGACGGTCGATGGGGTGTGGCTCACGAAGGTCTCGGCCGCTGATATGATGGACGGCCGATGTCTTCAGCCCTGATCACAGCGTCAATCCTTTCCCTCGTCGGCCTCGTTTTCAGTTTCGCGCTCGGTTACACGTCATCCGGAGCCGAGGACATACTCAGGCATGCCACGTTAGCTATCTTCATCACGCTGATCACCCTGCTCGGGCATTCGATGACCATGTTCTACCTCATCGGTAAGGTTCGCGCCATCAAGGACGCGGTGACCGAAGGCAACCTGAGGACTGACGCGGTGGCCCGGGTGTCCGCGTTACGGGGGCCGGTTTTCAAGATTGTCTCAGTGGCGATGGGACTAACGATGGTGACCGCTATTGTCGGCGGCGGTGTTGACACCGGCGTTATCCACCCCGGGTTCCATTCGCTGCTGGCCATTCTGGCCATCGTGGCCAACTTCTTGGCCGTGCGAGCAATCGTTGGTGCGCTGACGCAGTTCAACCGGATTGTCGACGAGGTCAACCGCGACCTCGGGGTCTGACGACCGTCCGTTCAGTCGTGAACCACTAGTGGTTGCCAAGATTCTGTTGTTCGATATCGACGGGACCCTGCTGCTGTCGGGTCGCGCCGGCTATCGCGCGCTCACGCGAGCTTTCGAAGAGTTGTTTGGAGTCAAACAAGGCTTCGATGGCGTGCCGGTCGCCGGTATGACCGACGAGCTCATTTTGACAGACGCGCTTCGCCGCGCCGGTGTTGTCGCCGACAGGGTGGACCGGGAGCGTTTTCACCGGCGCTACTGCGATCTGTTTGGGGAGGAGATCCACTTTCCAGGACCTCGGAAGGGGCTGATGCCAGGTGTGTTGACGCTGCTCGACCGGCTCAGTCGGGTGGACGAGGTTAAGTGTGGATTGGTGACGGGCAACTTCGCCCACCCGGCGCGGATCAAACTCGAGCACTTCGACCTATGGCGATTCTTTCACTTCGGCGCGTATGGTGATGATGCGCCGGTGCGGGATGAGCTGGTGTCGATCGCGGTCGCTCGGGCAGAGCGGAAGGGCGTAACGGTCCAGGGGGCTCATCACGTTGTCGTAATCGGTGATACCCCGCTAGACGTGCAGTGCGCACTTGCGGCGGGAGCCCGATCGGTCGCGGTAGCGACTGGTACTTACGACGAGGTTGCGCTGCGAGGGACGAAGGCCGACGCCGTGGTCTCTGATTTTGGGGAGACTGACACCGTCGTCGAGCTGTTGCTTGATATCTAGTGCTGTCCTCTTGTGTCGCGCGGGGTGCTCGCGGGATGGGGCGAGTCTCACATGCACAAGCGATTCCGCGCCCGCGCGTGCCAATGTCCGTGGCAACGCGCTGTGGATGCAACGTCTGTTGCTGAGAAGTGTAGGTCGCTGGAGGACCCTCTGCTCAAGTCAACAAAACCCACGGGCGCAAGTCCGGGTCGTTTGCGCCGTTCCTGTATAAACGGCCTCAGTTATTTTGAGTGAACCACATCCTATTGCCGTCATCGTTAGAAACGTTTGCCCGTGTGCGTCTTCGCCCTCGGTGCGCTCCGCCACACTCTGTCTCGGTCCCCACCCCTATTCTCTTTGACCGGGGGGTGCGGCACGGCTAGAATCACAGGAAACGCCCCTACTGATCTCGCATGAAGGCACTGCCTGCCACTCTCATCGCGGTTGCTCTCGTACTCGCGCTGCCCGGCGTCGCGGTAAAGACGAAACAGCCCGCCCAGGCAGCAGAGGTCGTGCTCTCAGGTCAGCGCCCGCCAGGGCTGACGGAAACCGACCCTGTCGTTACGGTCCAACGGGTCTGCACGGGTTGTCACAACGACCGGGCCCGCAGGGGCAACCTGTCGCTTGAGGACTTCGACGTGATGGCGGCTGCCCGGCACGGCGAGACGGCCGAGAAGATGATCCGAAAACTGCGGGCGGGTATGATGCCGCCTCCGGGTACGAGGCCGCCGACGCCGGAGGCGATCCAGGCCTTGGTCGAAACTCTTGAGCATCAACTCGACGAGGTGGCGCGCCTGTCCCCGAATCCCGGTGGCCGGACGTTCCAACGGCTGAATCGTTCTGAATACAGCCTTGCTATCAAGGACCTCTTAGCGCTGGACGTTGAGGCCGCCGACTGGTTACCACTCGACCAGTTCAGTGCTAACTTCGACAACATCGCCGATGCGCAGACACTATCGCCGATGTTGCTTGAGTCGTACCTCAACGCGGCGAGTGCCATTAGCCGCCTCGCCATGGGCGAGCGCCGCGGCCCGGCTGTCGACCACACCTACTCCAATTCGGAGTACGTTTCCCAGCATCCTTGGGACCATGTCGACGGCGCGCCTTACGGGACGCGGGGGGGCATCGTCGTCGACCACGTGTTTCCAGCGGATGCCGAGTACGTTTTTAGCCTGACCTTCACGTCCGGCGCCAACACCAGAATCGAGGACGTCGACGTCTCGATCGATGGGAAGCGGGTGGCGTTGCTGCATTACAACACCGATCGCCGCGTCGGTGCCGATGGCCGTGGCGGTGTCCCGACCGAAACCTTGCCAATCTTCGTGCCAGCCGGGCAGCACCGACTCGCGGCGGCGTTCATCCGGCGGGCTGATGGTCCGTACGAAGATCTGATCCGCCCGCACGACTGGTCGTTCGCGGGCGGCGGGTCTGGCGGGTCGGGGGTTACGACGTTGCCACACGTGCGGGACGTTGTGGTCAGTGGGCCCTATAACGTCAGGGGATTATCCGAAACGCCCAGCCGCCGGCGGATCTTTACTTGCCGGCCGACGGGGGCTGAGGAGGCCCGCCCGTGCGCGCGGGAAATCATCGACCGACTTGGCCGGGCGGCGTATCGGCGTGCCCTCACGGAACAGGACCGGGATGGCTTGATGTCGTTCTACGAGGAAGGTGCCGAAAAGGGGGGCTTCGAGATCGGCGTGCGGACCGCGCTCGAGGCGATGCTGGCGAGTCCTCACTTTGTCCTGCGACTTGAGCGCGAGCCAGTCGATGCGCCGGACCAAGGCTATCGCGTCAGTGATGTGGGCCTCGCTTCCCGTCTGTCGTTCTTCCTTTGGGGGACCCCGCCTGACGAGGAGCTCCAGACGCTGGCCGACGAAGGTCGATTGTCGCCTGAGGAACTCGAACGGCAAGCGCTGCGCATGCTGGCCGACACGCGCGCGGAAGCACTCGGCACACGCTTCGCCGCGCAGTGGTTCCGGTTGCAGGATATGGACAAAGTCCGACCGGACCCCAATTTTTATCCAAATTACGACGAGAACCTCGCCGAGGCGATGCGGCAAGAGACCGAACTCTTTTTTGCTGACCTGGTGCAGCGGAACCGGAGCTTGTTAGACCTCTACCGTGCGGACTACACCTTCGTCAACGAGCGGCTCGCCCGGCACTATGGCATTCCCGGTGTCGCCGGTCGTCAATTCCGGCGTGTCGCCTATCCGGACGACAGCCGCCGAGGTGTGCTCGGGCATGGGAGTATCCTGGTGCTCACGTCGCTCGCGAACCGCACGTCGCCGGTACTGCGTGGTAAGTGGGTGATGGAAGTGTTGCTCGGTACTCCTCCTCCGCCGCCGCCACCCGATGTGCCGACGTTGGAGGACACAGAAGGCACGTTGGATGGTCGGTCATTGACTACCCGCGAGCGGATGGAGTTGCATCGGTCGAATCCGAGCTGTAGTTCGTGTCACCGCCTGATCGACCCAATCGGACTCGCACTTGACAACTTCGATGTTACTGCCCAGTGGCGTCGGCGAGAGAACGGTGCGCCGTTAGATACCCGGGGTGAGTTCTACGATGGCACGCCGGTGTCGACGCCGCGGGAGCTGGTCGACGCATTGTTGGCACGCCCGATCCCGCTGGTGCGGACGTTCACTGAAAACCTGCTAGCCTTTGCTGTCGGCCGGCGGGTGGAGTATTTCGACCAGCCGTCCGTCCGTGCCATTGGGCGGGCTGCCGAGGCGAATGATTATCGGATGGCGTCATTTGTCTTGGGCGTAGTGGGGAGCGATGCGTTCCAGCGTAAGCAGGGACAGTGAGCACAGCACGCGTCGGTTTGAGACGGAGCTTCTCGGGAGGCAGAGGAGGGACGATGTCATTCATTAGCGGAAAGTATCTGCCGCGGCGGACGTTTTTGCGCGGGATAGGGACCACGGTCGCGTTGCCGTTCCTCGATGCGATGGTGCCGGCCGGACGCTCCGGGGCCGCTGTCCTCGCGGCGGCCGACACGACCCGTCTGGTCTGCATTGAAGAGGTCCACGGCCTGCCGGGTTGCAACGACTGGGGTGCGGACCGGCACCTGTTCGCTCCAGCGACGGTGGGGCGAGATTTCGAATTGGTAGAGGACAATCCCTTGAAGTCGTTGGAGCCGTTTCGTGATCATTTAACGATCATCAGTAATACCGATGTGCGGATGGCCGAGGCGTTTGCGCCGCCGGAGATCGGCGGCGATCACTTTCGTTCTTCGGCGGTTTTTTTGACCCAATCTCACCCCAAGCAAACCCAGGGCTCTGACCTGTTCGTCGGGACGTCGCTCGATCAGTTGTACGCACGTCAGTTTGGTCAGTCGACGCCACATCCATCGATGCAGTTTTGCATCGAGAACCTCGATCAGGCAGGCGGGTGCACGTACAACTATTCGTGCGCGTACACCGATTCGATCAGTTGGGTATCCCCCAGCGACCCACTACCGATGATCCGGGACCCTCGGGTGGCGTTCGACATGCTATTCGGTGCGGGTGGTACGCCCGAGGAGCGAGCAGAGCGTCGGGCGACCCGTCGGAGCATCCTCGATTGGATCCTGACCGATGTGGCCGAGGTGCGCAACGAGCTAGGCGCCGTGGATCGTCGTCGGATGGATCGTTATCTTGACAACGTGCGCGAAGTGGAGCGCCGCATCCAACTCGTGGAGCGCCACAATGACGGTGCGGAGCCGCGCGAGCTTCCGGATGCCCCACCGGGGGTGCCGGACTCGTTCTCGGAGCACATGCAGCTGATGTTCGATCTACAGGTTTTGGCGATGGAGACCGACATGACTCGGGTCATCTCGTTCAAGACCGGCCGCGATGCACAGAATCGTGTGTTCCCGGAGAGCGGCACGAATCGGCCATTTCACCCCGCGTCACACCACGGGAACAATGAACGGCGGATTATGGACTTCAACACCATCTGCCGGTATCGCGTTGGGCAACTGCCGTATTTCTTGGAGCGGCTGCAGAACACGGTGGAGGGGGAGGCGTCGCTACTCGACAAGACGGCGATTATCTGGGGTTCGCCGATGGCTGATGGAAACATCCACAACCACAGGCGCTGCCCACTCGTATTGCTGGGGGGGGCTAATGGCCACCTCACCGGAAATTTGCATTTGCGGGCGTCCGATGGCACGCCGATGGCGAACGCGATGTTGGCTCTCATGCAGTCGCTCGGGCTTGAATTGGACGGCTTTGGTGACAGTAGCGGCACCTTTTCGCTGTCTACGCCAACTCCCTCGGAGACGGCGTGAGGAGAGTCCCGTGGCGGTAAAACGTCGGTCGGCCGTGATGGCCGTCGGAATTGGCATGCTCACTGTCGTCCTGTCGGCGGCGGCGCAGCCAGTTGCGCCGGTAGCGGATGCGGCCCGGAGCGGCAACCCGTCGGCCATGCGTGCCTTGCTCCAGCAGGGTGCGGACGTCAATGAAGCGCAGGGTGACGGCATGTCGGCGTTGCACTGGGCGGCCGAGCGCGGGGATCGCGCCATGGCCGAGATGCTGGTCTTCGCCGGTGCAGACGTCGAGGCGGTGACACGTATCGGCGACTACTCGCCGTTGCACATCGCGAGCATGGCGGGGCACACGGCGGTCATTGAGTGGCTGCTGGAGGCGGGCGCGAACGTGTCGGCTGTGACGTCTACCAGCGGCACGAGTCCGTTGCACTTCGCCGCTGCGTCAGGAAGCGCCGCGGCCGTGGTTACGTTGCTAGACGGCGGGGCTGATATCGACGCCGTGGAGGATGCTTGGGGGCAGACGCCGCTGATTTTCGCGGCGTCGCGCAACCGCGCCGAGACCGTCCGCACGCTGCTGGCGCGGGGTGCGGACCCTGCCATCACGTCCAAATCCGTGGACTTAGTTACTGAGGGTAGGCTGGCCGGCCTCGCGCGTGAGCGGCAGCGAGCGGTACTTGCGGCGTTTCGGGCGGATGATGGGACGCCCACGCAGAGTCAGGTCCAAGCCGCGGTGCTTGCAGCGCGTACCCGCTATCTGGCCGGCGAGGTCGAGGAGGAGGAGGAGGATTCCGCCGCGCGGCCGACCATCGACAGTAAGGGCGGGTTGACAGCGCTTCTGCACGCTGCTCGCCAAGGCCACATGGGTGCCGTCACCGCCCTTCTCGACGGCGGCGCCGATATCAATCAGGTGAGCGCGGGTGACGCGACAAGCCCGTTGTTGATGGCGACGATCAACGCGCAGTTTGATCTGGCGATGTTGCTCATCGAGCGCGGCGCTGACCCGAACCTAGCGGCCAGCATTAACGGTGTGGCTCCGCTATGGGCTGCCGTCAACGCCGAGTGGCAACCGCGCACGCGTTTTCCGCAACCCCAGGAACACGGCCTCCAGCAGGCCTCCTATCTCGACGTCATCCGGGCGTTACTCGGGGTCGGCGCCGACCCGGACGCACGGCTCACGAGGCACCCTTGGTACATGGTCTACAGCGGATGCGGCAACCGTAACTGTGGTTTAGTCGATACCGAGGGGTCGACCGCGTTCTGGCGGGCTGCCTACGCGACCGACTTGTCTGCGATGCGGCTGTTGGCCGAGTATGGCGCGGACCCGCGCATCCCGACGAAGGCACCTCGGCCGCGCCGTGCGCGCGGCGGTACGACGGCCGAAAATGAGGAGGAATCTAGCGTGCCCGCTGTCTTGCCGGCCGCACCCGGCCTTTGGGTGGCCACGGATCTGTCGACAATGGGACCAGACCCCTCCGGTCTGCCGCCGTACAAGGAGGGTGACCCGGCCGTGTATCCGATCCATGCGGCTTCTGGGGCCGGGTACGGCGAGGGGTTTGCCGGAAACGCGCACCGGCACGCGCCCGATGCTTGGCTCGCGGCGGTCGAGTATCTGGTCGGATTGGGAGCCGTCGTGAACCAGAGAGACCACAATGGCTACAATGCCATCCATCACGCCGCCGCGCGTGGTGACGACGCGCTTATTCTCTATTTGGTCGAACAAGGCGGTGACGTCACTGTCGTCAGTCGGCGTGGGCAAACCACAGCCGACATGGCTAACGGCCCAGTGCAGCGGGTCTCACCAATTCCAGAAACCGTCGCGTTGCTCGAGAGTCTCGGTTCCAAGAACAACCAGAACTGCGTTTCCTGCTGAAGGGTCCGACGACGATGACCTACGTTACTGGGGTGGCGCTAATGGGCCTGGCCGGGGTTTACGTATCAGGGTACTTGGCGAGCGAGTAGCGTATGGAACGATTACGCGGCGATGTTGCGAGTGTCACGAGGGGCGCCCTCTTTCTCGTCGTGATGCAGTTGTCCGCTCCCGTCTCCGCACAAGACGCCCCGCCTTGGTTGCAGATGACCGTCGTCCAAGTCGACCCGACGCGACTCGACGAGTTCCTGGCCGCGCAAGGCGAGCTCTCGGCCCTTGAGCAGGAGGCGGGCCCTCCCTGGCGCAGCGTGAGTCGAACGGCCGTCTTCGGTGACACCTACCGGTTCATCATTACCACGCCGCTGCGGGCCTTCGCCGGCCTCGACCGTGCCGTCGAGGCTGACCCTGCCAGGAGCGCCATCATCAACCGAATTCGCAACGCCATTACGTCGCGACAGACCTATGCCATACGCGCTACGCCGACGATTGATAATCCGTTACCGGATGACGAGGCGCCGGCGCTGATGCTTATCCAGTTCGTCTCGGTGGTGCCGGGTCGCGAACAGGATTATCTGCGCGTAATGGCGAACGATGTGCTTCCGCATTTCGACGAGGCGGAGATGCACCACATAAGCGGTGCGCTGACGTTTGGTGGTGCAGGCGGCTACGTCCACATCTTCCACGTCCAGAACTTCGCTGCGCTTGACCAAGGATCGCCACTCGCGCGGGCTCTCGGGGCGGACGGCGCGCAGGAGGTGACGGCGAAACTGTCTGGGGTCGTCGCTCGGAGTGAACAATGGTTGGTCCGGCTGGTGTCCGAGCTGAGCTACGGACCTTGGTCCGAGCCTGACGCTGAGCCCTAGTCGGTTGGGTGTGCTGGATTTGGTCCAGACCCTCCCTCCTCCACCGGTGGAATGGGCGTTGCCGAGCCATTCCGGACGCGTTGGGAGTACTCTTCTGGACCGTTCGGTAGCGTGCGACGCAGGGCGTCCGAGCGACCCCTCGCGCGGCCTCCGTAGCATGATTCTACAAAGCCACTTTTCGTCGGACTCCCAAGGCTCGACCTATGCAAATTGCAGTTACCGGAGCCAATAGCAGTGTGGGGAAGGTCTTATTGAGGCACGTGGCCGGGCAGAATGACTTTCTTGCCCGGGCGGGTGTTCGCACTTCAGAGGCTGTTGCAACGTTGCCGCGCTTTGCGACGATCACCCCCCGTGTGGTTCGCTATGACGATAGGGACTCTCTGACGGCTCTACTCACCGGAGTGCGCTGTCTGGTACATCTTGCCGGGATTCTCATTGAAACCAAACACTCCAACTATCAGACAGCTAATGTGGACGCGACGCGGGCAGTTGTCGATGTCTGCCGAGACGCCAACGTGGAACACATCGTGTTCATTAGTGTCCTTGGCGCCGACAGCCACTCTGGGAATCGCTACTACCGCTCAAAAGGGGTTGCCGAACAGATCGTCACGCAATCCGGCATATCCGCCACCATCATCCGTACGCCTATCCTATTAGGCCCTGGCACCGCCGGGGCACGCGCACTCGTGAGTATGGCATCGCGGCCGACGGTGAAAGTGCTGGGGGGTGGGCGTCATGCGCTACGCCCGTTAGATGTGGACGACCTCAGCGAAGCGATTCTCTACAGCTGTCGAGCTAGGGCGGACGGCGTGGCAGTCCACGAACTCGTCGGGCCGGAGCCCACGACCCATCGCGATTTGATCACCACAACCGGGCGGCTGATGGGCCACACTGTCTCGGTGGTCGCTATCCCAGTTTGGACTGCCAAGTTAGGTTCCACTCTGGCCGGTTGGACCCGACGGGGTGGCATGACACCGACGGTGATCGACGTGATCACCGCTAGCGAAGTCGTGCGGACGAACGCAGACGCCGACCTCGGAGTGAGTCTCACGCCGCTCTTGGCGACATTAACGAAACTCTTACCGGAAAAGACTGTTGCCAGTGACTGAACCCACGACCCAATCGGATGTGGCCCCTCGCTCAAGTGTGCTGAGCCGTATTCTCCTCCTGGG
>UINC01000619.1_pt1 | contig 13756 bp, 15 predicted proteins | sample 5385821 | NCBI WGS metagenome assembly UINC01 (sample SAMEA4666929, study PRJEB26691) | marine metagenome | isolation source: Pacific Ocean | place: Pacific Ocean | collected 2011-10-13 | reverse complement strand
CCTTTTCCTTCACCACCAAGAACAAGAGCAGTTGGCCGTGTGAGGTCAACCTGGTCATACCGATGACTGGCCGCTCCATCAAGCCCAACCGTCCACACACCAGCTGCCTTGAGAGTTTCGAGGGTTCTCGCAATATTTACCACCCGAACAAGCCGGACATGTGCAACTGCACCAGCCGAAGCTTTTGATGCCACCCCGTCTAGTCGTGCTGCCCGCCGTGACTGTCTGATCACCCCGTCCACCCCAGCAGCCTCAGCTGTCCTTAGAATCGCTCCTAGATTCTGCGGGTCCTCGATACCGTCGAGGACAACCAACAGTGGATTACTATTAGCCTGTAGAAGGTCCTCGAGGGTATAGGCCCGAGGTTGGTCAACGTCGGCAACAACTCCCTGGTGCAGCCGGCCTCTGGATGAACGCAGTAATTGGGCATCGGAGCAGTGCCGCACAGCAATGCCTGAGGCTTCAGCCATCCTTACCAATGCACGCAGACGGGAACGCGGTGGATCCTCGACCCTCACCAACTTAACCTGGCCGGCTCGCAACGCTTCCGTAACCGCATTAATGCCGTAAATAACCATTTTTCGAATAACCAACGCCGACAGCCGCCTTAGCTAGGTCCGAGCGCAGCCGCAAACGCTGCAGCTCGCTCCCGGCACCCAACAATTGGACTCAAACCAGAAGTGGAGGAAAGCTCCGCACCCCGGTCGATCGCTGGAACCACGGAATCAAGCTCCATGCCATCACTATGTCCAGTCAAAACGATCCGGATCGGGTGAAACAACGTGCGGCCCTTACAGTCCGTTTCGTTTCGCAAGGTGGTCTTTAGTTCGCGAAAGTCTTCCGCGTCTAACCTCGAACGGTGCGCGAGCTCAGCGGCCAGCACTTTAATCACCCGTTGGGCCTTGGGTTGAGAGACCTCGCGCTGAATCTCTGGGTCCATTAGTGTGCTGGGAACATCGAACTCAAATAGAAACTTAAGCCGTTCAGGAATCTGCTCAAGACGATCGACTGCACCCACGGCCAGGTGCGCGATGTACTTCAGAAACGCCGTGCCGTCACTATCAGGGCTGACTGCGAAACCCGCCTTCTCAAAAAACGGGACAACTAAAGTCGCCAGCCGTTCTGCCGACAGCGCCTTAAGGTTGTGTCGGTTCAGCCAGCCTAATTTTTCAGGGTCGAAGATTCCTGCACTTCGACTAACATCAGCGATTCGAAATCGTCTGGCTAGTTCTTCGATAGGGAGAATCTCATCGTCACCGCCGGGTGACCAGCCGATAAGTGCAAGGTAGTTCGTGAGCGCTTCGGGAAGATAACCACGCTCACGCATTTCCTCTACCGAAGTGGAACCATGCCGCTTGGATAGCGGAGCTCGGTCAGGCCCCATAACCAGCGCCAGATGAGCGAAGCGTGGCTGCACGAATCCCAACGCTTCGTAAAGGAGAAGCTGGCGTGGTGTATTTGAGATGTGATCCTCCCCGCGAACAACATGGGAAATTTTCATCAGTGCGTCGTCAACAACAACAGCAAAATTGTAGGCTGGACGACCGTCTGACCGCATGATGATCGGATCACCTATGATCTCGCCGCTGAAGCTAACGGTCCCCCGAACGAGATCATCGAACTCAACCTGATCGACCTCAGGCACCGCAAAACGAATCGCGGCGGGTTCTCCAGCATCCAATCGGCGCCGGACGATATTCGTTGCCAATGTTCGACATGTTCCTGGATAACGTGTAGGCCGACCTGCTGCCACGGCAGCTCGGCGATTTGCCTCCAATTGATCGAATGAACAGAAGCAGTGGTAAGCAGCCCCACGTCCGAGCAATTCATCGGTATAGGCCTTGTAGGTATCGAGACGTTCTGATTGGCGATAAGGACCAAATGGACCACCAAGGTCGGGACCCTCGTCCCAGGTAATGCCCATCCATTGCAAATCCTGAAGGATACCCTCTTCAAACTCTCGGGTTGAGCGTTCGGTATCGGTGTCCTCAATCCTCACAACCATTGTGCCATTGGCACCTCTGGCAGCCAACCAGTTGAAGAGCGCTGTCCTAGCATTACCAACATGCAAATAGCCGGTCGGGCTAGGCGCAAAGCGAAGTCTCATGAAGGTACGCTCTCCGTCGACAGATGGTCAGCTGGCCCCAACTGCGCTATTGCATGAACAGCGATAGCCTCACCGTGGCCGAGAGGTCCAATACCCTCATTCGTTTTACCCTTGATGCCAACGTCAGCCACTGTCATGCCGATGGACGCCGCAATATTCTCACGCATCGCATCGATGTACGGACCGAGCCTAGGCGCTTCTGCAATCACAACGACGTCAACATTTCTTACGGCAAACCCTCGGTTGCGTACGATTTCATATGCCCCTGCCAATAAGTCCAAGCTTGATGCATCCTTCCATTTTCGCTCTGAGTCGGGGAAGTGTTGACCTATATCTCCCGCTGCAGCCGCACCCAATATTGCATCAGCTAGCGCGTGGCACACGGCATCTGCGTCCGAGTGGCCAAGCAACCCGGACTCATGAGGAATAGTTACGCCACCAAGAACCAGTGAACGTCCCTCGACAAGACGGTGTAAATCGTATCCAATTCCTATGCGCATTTCAGCGTTAACCTCGGACCGCTCAACGCGCGCACGGGCGATTTCTAAATCTCGTGCCGTAGTCAACTTAACATTACCTAGATCCCCATCAACCAGACGCACCGTATGTCCAGCACGCTCAACTAGCATTGCCTCATCTGTAACTTCCATACCAGCCGCGCCAAACGCCAGTCCATCCTCTAACACGCTTCGGCGAAATACTTGCGGGGTCTGAGCTAAGTAAATAGTGTCCCTTGGAAGCGTCGTATCAACAAAGGGTGAACCGTCTGCTCTATCAACCAGTTTCACAGTATCCTGCGCAACAAGTGCTGCAATTGCAGCACCATTTTCAAGGGCAGCATCCAAAGTACGATCGATGACTTCTGCGGAAACGAACGGGCGTGCAGCGTCATGCACGGCCACCAAATCGGCATTGTGGGGAACAAGGGCGAAGCCCATCGCTACAGAGTCCTGGCGACGCGGTCCTCCCCCAACAACACGTGTTGGCGTTCGCCGACTGGAAAAGTCTGCAGCGTAGCGTGCCGTCAATTCGGTCGGTAGAACGACAATAATCTCATCAACCCGTGGATGTCGGTCGAACGCATCCAGACTACGGCCAAGCACTGTTGTGTCACCCAGTGCCAAAAACTGTTTCGGAATCTCTGCCCCCATCCGAAAACCACTACCCGCCGCTGCGACGATGGCCACAATGTGCATAGACTGTTCCAACTCTCTACTTGGCTTCCAGTTGCTTCCTGGCAGCCCACGACATGATTGCGCGGGGACCTATGAATTGCATCACACGCGCAGTCACTGTATCTACCGTCGAAGCCACCACGCTCGAATCCACATCCAGTGGAGCGAATACAACAACCATCGCGCTCGTGGTCGAGGAAGTGATCATGGTGCGTACTGAATCTGACGAGGGGTTACCAAACGCACCGATTTGGTCACTAAGAACCAGCCGACCATCCACATGGACGTCGTCTTTTCTGATTCCTGAATAAGCCTCACCCTGGCGACCGCGTCGACATTCAATCACACCATGGATCTGATCGGCGTCATAAAGGCCAAAGGGTAACCGAGACTCTACGGAACACCAGTTACACACATCAACCAGAGCGTTGACTCGCGGTAACGGTTCGCCCCGACGTACGCGCCTGAGCAATGCTTCTGATGAGGGACGGCGCTTCGTCGGATCGATTCCGAGCCTCCGATACAATCCGCGAACGGCCATGGTCACGTCGTCATGGCCATCTGTAGCCCGGAGTGCAGTGGCGGCATCAGCCAAGGGCTCATCCAACGAAGGTTCACGAATCACAACACTGAAATCGGTTACTCGAATTCCCACTAAACGAACAAAGGCACCTAGCTCTGACGTGATCGAAATGTTGACCTCCGTACCCTGGCCGGCGTCGGACATCATTGCTTGATTACCGTTCCAGTCTGGGCTCTCTCGGCATCATCACCACCCAAAGCTGTTGAAACGATGTGCTGGACCCGCTCGGCTAGTTCCGCGGCTTGGCTACGTGATAGACCCTTAGTCATAATCGGTCGGTGTACGGTCAGCGTCACCTGGCCCGGACAAGTCATGAGTCGTCCACGGCGCATTATGTGACGACTGCCGTTGACCGTCAGCGGCACCACCGGCATACCAGCCTCAATGGCCAGAACGAAGATTGCTCTTTTAAATTCCCGGAGACTTCCATCAATCGATCGCGTGCCTTCGGGAAATACGATTAAGGAGAGACCGAGGCGCATGATGCTCGTAACCCGTCTGAAAACCTCAGTACCCGGCCTCGACCGATCGACGAGCACGTGCCCAGTGCGCCTCAGATGCCACCCTAACATTGGAAATCGACCCAGTGACTCCTTTGCGATGATTCGTAATTGGAACGGTAGTGACCAAAAAATAATTGGGATATCGTAAATGCTTTGATGATTCGCGGTGAAGACGTAGGTTTCATGCGGCGCTAGAAGGTCCTGACCGTGAACATCAACATTCACTCCGGTCGTCGCCAAAATCAACCATGACCAGGTACGGGCACAAAGATGGCCGAAGTCGCCACGCCCACCGAAGACACTTGAACCAATCGACAGTACACCCAGCACAATGGTGTACACACCAATCATAGGAATCAGAAAAAAAACGGTTCGCCACCAATGAAATGGAAAGGTCGACACTGCGTAATCGGCTCAGGCGATCAATACATCGAGTGCCTCGTCAACCGCCCGCACAGGGATCGTTTCAAAGTCCTCGATGTCAAGTTTCTCGTGATTGGCTGCAGGCACAACACAGCGCCGAAACCCGAGCTGTGCTGCTTCTCGGACCCGGAGTGCGGCTTGGCTAATGCCCCGCACCTCACCCGCCAGTCCAACCTCTCCGAATACGGCAGTACTCGCGTCAATCGGGCGGTTACGAACGCTTGACGCAACAGCCGCGACAATTCCTAAATCAGCTGCGGGCTCGTTTACATTCATTCCGCCTGCGATGTTCACGAAGACGTCATCGCCAGAGACGTTGAGACCAACTCGCTTCTCTAATACAGCTAGCAGTAGTCCAAGACGATGCTGGTCAATTCCGCTCGCCGTACGACGAGCCGTGCCGTAACCACTTGTGCTAACCAGAGCCTGCACTTCGACAAGGATCGGTCGAGAGCCCTCTACACAACAAAGGACGGCCGAGCCCGGTGCGCCAGCGGACCGCTCCGCGAGAAACAGCTGCGAAGGATTGGCCACTGGCTGAAGTCCACCGTCAGTCATTTCAAAAACGCCGAGCTCGCTCACAGCTCCATACCGATTCTTTACAGCACGAACTATCCGATGGGACTGATACCGCTCCCCTTCGAAGTACAACACGGTGTCAACGATATGCTCTAGCGTCTTGGGTCCGGCGAGTGCGCCGTCCTTGGTGACGTGACCGACGAGAAAGGTTGGAATGTGATGGCTCTTGGCACTGAACAGCAACTGGGTGGCCGCTTCGCGGATTTGACCAATGCTTCCAGGTGCCGACTGCAACTTGGGCGAAAACACAGTCTGCACGGAGTCAATGACGATGAGCGCTGGCTGTCGTCGTGCAATCTCCTCTAGAATCCGTTCCAGACAGGTTTCAGCAAATAAGAAAAGCGGGGCCTGGCCTATACCCAGGCGTTCGCCCCGAACTTTGATTTGATGCTCAGATTCTTCCCCGGAACAATAGAGCACCGGCCCGCTCACGGCCGCAACACGAGCCGCCGCCTGCAAAAGTAGGGTCGATTTACCAATCCCGGGTTCTCCTCCAAGGAGAACCAACGACCCGGGTACTGCGCCACCACCAAGTACTCGATCGAGCTCATTAATACCAAGTGACAAACGGTCCATTTGGGCCATTTCGACATCGGCATATAGACGCGCGCCTTCCGTTGACGTGAGGCCCAGTCTGGCCTCGTCATCCGACGGTGCTGGACCGACCCGTTCTTCAACGAAAGAGTTCCATGCGTCGCAACCCGGACACCTTCCAAGCCACTTTGACTCCTGGGCACCGCAGGTTTGACACACAAAGCAGGTACGGGACTTCATTCTTCGCACACCACCTGCACGCTGTCGTCCATTAGTGACGATCGCCGACTCAACGATGTGTCGTCGTTTGGTTCTCGAAGCGCGTGATTTCTTTGAGAAACGCTAAACGCACTGTGCCGACCGGACCGTTCCGTTGCTTACCAATGATTACTTCAGCCGTGTTCTCATTCTCGGGCTTATGGTCATACACATCTTCACGGTAAATGAACAACACTACATCAGCGTCCTGTTCAAGCGCGCCCGACTCGCGAAGGTCTGAAAGCTGAGGGCGGTGTTCAGAACGCGACTCCGGCGCTCGGCTGAGTTGCGATAAGGCAATAACCGGGACCCCGAGCTCCTTTGCCAAACCCTTTAGGGAACGAGAAATCGACGCCAGTTCTAAGTTCCTGTTTTCGAACCGCCCGCGACCTTGCATCAACTGAAGGTAATCGATAATCAGCAGGTGCAGACCGTGCTCTGACTTCAGTCGGCGCGCTTTAGCGCGCATCTCAAGAACACTAAGTGACGTCGAGTCATCGATAAACACGCGGGCCTCCCCCAAAACTCCGAGGGCCTCCGACAACTTCTTATATTCCTCACTACCGAGAAAACCACCGCGGAACTGGCGTGCGTCGACTCTGGCCTCAGAAGTGAGCATCCGAAGGAATAACGCCTGCTTCGACATCTCCAGGCTAAACACGCCAACCGTCTTTTCGGTTTTGGTGGCCACGTGTTGCGCGATATTCAGAGCCAAGCTGGTCTTACCCATTGACGGCCGCGCCGCTATGATCACCAAATCGGACGGCTGAAACCCAGACGTCTTATTGTCGAGGTCTGTGAAGCCACTTGGGACGCCCGTAAGAAAGCCTTGTTGATTCTGGAGCTTTTCAAGGGTGTCAAGACCGCCCGGGACAAGATCACGAAGGCTTTGAAAACCTTCTGTTAGCCGACCATCAGCAATCTGAAAGATCTCTGATTCCGCTTGGTCCAGTTGGACCTCTGGCTCAACTTCAGCCTGGTAGGCCGTTGTGAGAATCTTGTTGGCGGAGCCAATGAGGCTGCGGAGAGTCGCTTTTTCCTTAACAATTTTTGCATAGTACTCAACGTTTGTTGATTTTGGTACGCCGTCGACGAGCGCTGCAATGTAAGCTGGGCCACCTACCTCATTTAAGTTACCCGCGCGGTTCAGCTCTTCCTTGAGCGTAACGAGGTCAATAACTTCATCGCGGTCAGTAAGACTGACCATCTTGTCAAAGATTTGTTGATGGGCATGCCGATAGAAATCTGGAGAATCGATTAGCTCGGCCGCACGATTAAATTGCTCGTTGTCAATGAGCACGGCTCCGAGTACGGCCTTCTCGGCCTCCAAATTGTGTGGAAGTGACCGCTCAGATACAGGTGTCTCAGGCATAGCTAACGTGTCCGTCGCTGCCCGGTGCGATTACCCCACCAGATACCGTTATGAGGGTCACACTGAACCTTTTAGCACGAAGCCGTATAGGCCAAGCGCCGTGAGCTGCGCAGTTTACCAAAGACAGCGAGGGAGAGAAGACGTTTCCCTAACTCCTTACTCGTCTACGACTTCTTTAATGACCTTGAGTGCGACCTGCGCCGTTACTTCGCGGTGTACCTTCACCGGAATGGAAAACTCACCAAGCTCCCTAATAGGCTCACCCAATTGAATCTTGCGCTTGTCCACATCAATCTGTTGAGCCGCCAGACTCTCCGCAATATCAGCTGCGGTGACCGAACCGTATAAGGTGTCCTGCTCACCCACACGCCGCGCGATAACACACTCGGCCGAACCCAACCTCGCTGCAAAAGCCTCTGCCGTTTGTTTATCAGCCGCTTCACGGACCTCGGCGAGTTTCCGCTCGTGTTCAATCTGTCGACGGTTATTTTCCGTTACCGGCAAGGCTAACTTCCGCGGTAGGAGGTAATTCCGAGCGTAGCCCCTTGCGACCTTGACAACATCACCACGCCGCCCAAGGTTATCGATGTGTTCCCGAAGAATGATATCCATGCATTCACTCCGACGGCCCAGTGCCCTCAGTAACCAACCAGCCTGCAGACCCTAATCTGTTACGTAGGGTATGAGCGCCAGCTGACGAGCACGTTTAATTGCCGTCTGCAATTTTCGTTGGTGCGTCGCGCATGTCCCTGAAAGGCGACGCGGCTGGATCTTGCCACGTTCAGGAATGAACGGCATCAGCATCCGCGCATCCTTATAGTCGATGTAATCGACCTTTTCGACACAAAACCGACACACTTTTCTACGGCGAAACAGACCACTTTTTTTGCCGCCGCGGTCATCCTTCTTTTTGCTGTCCTTGCGACCGCCACGACCACTTCGTTTTCCAACCATAAACTCCCCTTATTCCTTTTCTTCAGCCGCTGCCTCTACGGGAGGTCGCGCAGCTGGGGCCTCCGGCGGTAATCCACGCGCAGCCCGACGGCGCTTACGCGTTTCGGCTCGTCTGGTTGCTGTGCGCTCAGCAACGTGAAGCTCTTCGTCCACTCGCACCACCAGATGGCGGACTACGTCTTCTTCCACTCGAAGTCGCCGCTCTAACTCGGTCACCATTTCGCCTGAACCCGACAGAAGCTCAAGCACATACGTCCCTTCTTTGTAGTGATTGACCTCATAAGCCAACCTTCGCTTGCCCCAGTTTTCAGTCTTCTCAATACGTCCGTCGAATTTTCCCACAATCGCTTCGACCTGCGTATGCAACTCCGCCACGACTTCATCAGTCGCGTTTGGCGACACGATGTAGACTAGTTCGTACTGCCTGAGTGTTGACATAGAGCTCCTTTTGGACTTGACGGCCACCCCACAGGTGGCAAGGAGTCGTAGGGACTCGCGCGTCGATTATCCTAAGCGCTTCGAGTGCGCTACGTGCGCACCTGACTACTAAGAGTGTTCACTGTTCTCCTTATCCGCAACCGACGATTCAGGTTCCGGACCATTGAAACGATTCATAACGTATCCGATGTCATTACCAACGAACGCATCGACGGCATCAGCGGCTCTCGCGATTGAGTCGCGAATAGCTGTTTCCTCAGAAGTTTCGAATCTCGACAGTACGTGGGCTGCGAGGTCACGCCGCACATCCCCACGTCCCACACCAACCCGAAGACGAGAAAACCCTTCCGTTCCAAGCGCGTCGATTATCGACGCAAGCCCGTTGTGCCCCCCGTCTCCACCACTTGCTCGAGCCCGCAAACGCCCAAGGGGCAACTCCACATCCTCTGCCACGATAAGCACATCGTCAAGTGTAATCCGATAGTAACGAACCAAGGCGGCAACTGCCAATCCACTTCGGTTCATAAATGTTAAGGGCTTAACCACCAGCAGTCCAGGGTCGACACCCCGAGTTTTCGCTATGACGGCCTCGGTTGGTGCTGACTCAAATTCAAGCGAATGTCGGGTCGCTACTTCACCCACCACATCGAAGCCGACGTTATGCCGTGTGCCTTGATACTTACGGCCAGGATTGCCCAGCCCAACAATCAGTCGCACGCTCAGTCAAGGTCGGAGTAGCAAGATTACGAGGAGGATTCCTCGCCACTCTCCTCCTGCTCAGCCTTGCCCTTCTTGATTACCTCAGGCTCGGCGGCTTCGCCCTCAGCTCCTGCCTCACCTTCAGCCACTACCTCAGGCTCCTCTTCAACTTCGGCCTTCGGTGCCACCACATGAACGAGTAGAACGTCTGGAGAGCTGATCGGCGTCCACTTGACCCCTTCGATCACTTCACGGAGCCGGACACCTTGGCCAATCATCAACTCGCTTACGTCAACTTCTAAATGCTCTGGAATATCAGCCGGTAGGCACTCAACCTCAACTTCTCGATTCACGAAATCCAAGAGTCCACCTTCTTGCTTCACACCAACTGCCTCGCCCTTGAGAGTCACAGGCACCGATACCCTAATGACACGGTCCATCGCAACTCGATAAAAATCAACGTGTAAGAGGTGATTCATTATCGGATCGAGTTGGTATTCCTTCACCAGCACCTGCGTCGCCTTTCCACCATCAACCGTTAGGCCAATGATGGTGTTGATACCAGATTCTGAGTTAATAATCCGCATCAAAAGTTTAGGGTCGAACGAAATTGGCGTTCCACTCCCATTCTTCCCGACGCCTCCGTAAACAACCGCAGGAATTCGTCCGTCTCGACGAAGCCGGCGTGTTTCGTTCTTACCAAATGTCTGTCGCGTAACCGCTTCCAAAGTTGCTTCCATAAGTACGTGCCTTTGTCAGGGCGTAGAGTCCATCGACTCACGCACCGCTCAAACGAACAATGATGACACAGACGTCTCTTCGTGAATACTTTGTATTGCTTTGCCCAATAATTTTGCCACCGAAAGAACCCGAAGCCTGTCAGATTTGGTATGAGCTTCACCCATCGGAATGGTGTTGGTTACAATCAACTCCTCCAGCGGTGATTGCTCGATCCTCTCCAATGCAGGTCCAGAAAGAACGCCGTGTACTGCACATGCCAGAACTCTTCTAGCCCCAGCGTCAGCGAGCGCGTGAGCCGCATTGCAGAGTGTTCCTGCTGTATCGACGATATCATCCTGAATGATGCATACGCGGCCCCCAACCTGGCCAACAACATTCATCACCTCAGCCGTTCCATCGTCCGATCGCCGTTTATCAACAATTGCCAAATCAGCGCCGAGCCTCTTGGCATAGGCCCTGGCACGCTCAGCACCGCCAGCGTCTGGTGAGACTAGGGTCAACTCAGACTCGTCAAGAGTCGACAAGTATTCAATGATAATCGGCGCTGCGAACAGGTGGTCGACCGGAATATCAAAAAAGCCCTGAATTTGAGCCTTGTGCAGGTCCATCGTTAGAACGCGATTGGTACCGGCGGCGCCAAGCAGATTCGCAACAAGTTTGGCTGAAATAGGCACGCGCGGCTTGTCTTTCCTGTCCTGACGCGCATAGCCGTAATACGGCATGACCGCCGTGATCCGCGAGGCTGACGAGCGGCGGAAAGCGTCGATCATTACGCATAGTTCAACTAGATGCTGGTCAACTGATTTACAAGTCGGCTGAACAACGAATACATCTGTGCCACGGATGTTCTCGTCGATTTGAAAAGAGACCTCGCTGTCGGGAAACCGCCGAAGCCTAGCTTGGCCCATAGGAATCCCCAAAACATCGGCAATCTCCTGGCCAAGCGCCGGATGCGCCGACCCCGAAAACAACTTAAGCTGTCCGCTACCCATGGTCCTCTACTAACACAATTTGGCTGGGGCGGAAGGATTCGAACCTTCGAATACGGGCTCCAAAGGCCCGCGCCTTACCGCTTGGCGACGCCCCAATCCTCGTCACCAGTCGCTGAGGCGTCAACCGGCCTCGCCCCAAACGGCCCGCGGCAAATCCGCCGAGCCGTAAAAGACGACACACACCAACAAAAATGGCAAAGGCTTACACTCTAGGGCTGGCAAGAAAACGCTGGCGCAAATCCCGAGTCTATACGATGGATCAGCCCCCTGCAAGCAAGCACAAGAGAATGCTTTGTGCCATTCTAGCATCTGAATCCCCAACCCTCGAGCTGGAATCGACCATCTTCACACCTTGGTCCTAGAGTGTAGTCTCACGGTTAGGTTGCGTCTCCACGAGTCACTGTCCTCGTCAGAATGACACGCCATTCTCGGCGTCGCAGGGCCGCTGCAGCTGCTGCGGCATCTCGTCTACGCGAAAACAGTCCGAACACGCAGGAACCGCTGCCCGACATAGAGGGATGTGTAGCTCCCGCTCGTCGCAGTGCAGTCTTCATGCGCCGTATTTCAGGGTATTTGGCAAGCACGGCGGGCTCCAAATCGTTGACCAGCTTAGCCACTCTCGACAGGTCGGCCGCCCGCGGAGCAAGCGGTTCTCGCGATTCCACTGGTCGAATACGTTGCGGTGCTAGATCAAACCAGCCGTAGGCTGCCGCGGTTGAAACACCGAAGTCGGGGATTAAGAGTACCGCCCAATGCTTGGGCAGATCGACGAGAGGAAACAGCTCGTCTCCAGCTCCCAGCCCAAGTGCAGTCCCCCCGAGGAGAAAGAAAGGAACATCGGCGCCAATCCTAGACGCAACGCGATGGCAAACCGAAACACTCAACTCATCAGGCCAGAGAGCCGCCAGCGCGCGGAGCATTGCGGCGGCATCACTACTGCCGCCACCCAGACCCGCTTCGAGGGGAATCTGTTTGTCGATCACGACTGAGAGATCGCGTGGCGTACCGTGGCCCACTATGCGGAAGGCCCGGACGGCGGCCTCCCACACTAGGTTGTCCCGGCCGACCGGCACAGACGGATCGTTACATCGAAGTTCGAAGGGACCAGGACGAACGGTGACTGTCAGACAATCTGCCAGTTCGATTGATTGATAGATCGTCCGTAACTCATGGAGTCCGTCGGCTCGACGCCCTAGGACTCTCAAATCAAGGTTGAGTTTTGCGTGGGCTCGAGTTACGAACCGTTGACGTCTCATGGAAAACCCAACTTGAATAAATCTACCGGCCGGCCCCTTCGACCGATGCCCGAAGTGGTCCTCGAGCGCGAAGTTCGTTCAGAGTCATCGGAACAGCATCGGGGGGGATATCGAGCACAAAGGTTCCAGCGTCCAAGGTCGTATTAATTCTGACTTGTGACAGCAACACTGTGAGGTCCACCGCGCCCGACGCTGAGTTCAGGGAGGTCAGACGGACTTGAGCAGGTACGCGGCCCGATAATTCACTGTACTCGCTGAGCCAGCCAGAACGACGCACCGCAACAATTCGTCGAACACCCCCAACTAGCCGCAGATAAACAAAACTGCCGTCAGAAGTCTCAATCATCCACCAATCTTGTCCATAGGACACACCGGTGCGGGCCTGCACCGTGTCCGGTAGGCAACCGCTAAGCACGTAACGAAGGTCATCTGGTGTCAAGGCAATACCGGTCAACGCATCAACAATATCAATTGCAGACTGTCCAACAAGAGCTCGGGATTCCCGCGGCATCAACAACGCCGCACGCCCGGGTTCCGCAACGAAGATAAACGCTGGTTGGCCAAACGGCGCCAGCCCTTCGAGGCGGACAGCACCGGGCTCGGCCAGGCCCGCCAGCACCCGCCCACGTAGCCGACTGTCGCCCACCCGTCCCGATAGCCTCAGTTCGGCTAATACAGTATTTAAATTGCAATACCGCGTGATCACTTCAGTGAATGCTTCTTCAAAATCTGGAAACGGCGAGCCTGGTCCCGAGGGTAAGGTTTGCCGATGCGAAGCACAGGCCCCGGTCCAGGAAGCTAGGAGGACAATTCCAAGCACCCGCAGTCGGCGAGTCGGGATTCTAATCTCTTGAACAACCATGAAGGGCATCCAGGCACCCGCGGGCATCAGCGCCCCACGCGTTCCCTAGCATCCCTAATCTTACGTTCGACGGTCGGCAGGTCAATCGATTCAGCATCGCCCACAATTGCTCTCTCCCACGTTTCGATAGCTTCAGTGTAGCGGCCGCGTTTGAAAAGCAAATCGCCGAAGTGATCCTGAACGACAGAATTCTGCCTCAATTGCTCGCTGGCCTGGCGCAAATAGGTTTCCGCCAAATCCCATTTCTCAAGCTTGAAGTATGCCCATCCAAGGCTGTCGA
>UINC01000613.1_pt1 | contig 13776 bp, 10 predicted proteins | sample 5385821 | NCBI WGS metagenome assembly UINC01 (sample SAMEA4666929, study PRJEB26691) | marine metagenome | isolation source: Pacific Ocean | place: Pacific Ocean | collected 2011-10-13 | reverse complement strand
TCCATTCTGGAGACAGTGTAAAGGTCCGCTGGCGTGATCTTCACCTTATAGAATTCCATGACACTTAAGGAAATCAATTATAAAATATTAAAGTTATGTCCCGGAAAAATTAAAAATAATGATTGTAATCAAACATTTTCTATTATAATAAAAATACCCGGATCAAAGAATTCTTATCGTTTGAATCTCAAAGGGTTTAAACACAATTGTAATAGCATTTGAGTTAACAGCAAGTTCTTTAATATCTTCTTCTATTAAGTTTATCAGAAAAGCCTGTTTTATATCCAAACCAAATATGATTTCAGCTCCGTTCTTTTGCCCATATGATTCATACATTCTGATAATTGTTCCTTTTCCATTTTCAGCTTTTTTCACTGCAGAAACAATGACATTTTCACAATCAATGGATGCAAAAGACCATTGTGATGATATGGTGCCTTCATGGGAAGCAACAGCCCTCATATCCACAGGCACATTTAATTCATAAGCATTTTGAATAACTTTCCCTTGAATATGGTCACCTTTATGGGGAAAAATCGAATAAGTGAAAACATGCTGTGCGCGGTCAGCTGTTGGATCTGGCCAATTTGGGCTGCGTAACAGATTAATGTCAATGACGTTGCTTTTTACATTGTGGCCGTATTTACAGTCATTCATCAAAGCCACACCATAATTCGGTTGTGACAGGTCAATCCATTTATGGGCGGCAATTTCAAATTGCCGTGATTCCCATTTTGTATTGTTGTGATTGGGCCTTCTCACATATCCAAATTGAATATCTGAAGTGGATTCGGTTGCATGAATATCCACAGGGAATGCGGTGCGGAGCATTTTATTGTCTTCTTTCCAATACACATTGGTCACAAAATCCAACCGCCGGGAACCATCAATCAGTATAATTTCCTGTGTTAGGGTGGATGCTCTAAAATTTCGTTCCTGATGCATGATTGCTTTGGGTCCATCGGTTAAAGATTTGGAATGCTTCAACTTAAATTGCCCAGCAATATTCTTTTCATAATCCATGGGAAAATCCCATGCATCCCCATCATCTTCATAAACAGTTAAATCATTTCCGATTTTACCTTCTTCCAATGCTTCTCGCTTATTTTCTTTATCAAAGATTGAATCAATAAATCCTCCAGAATTGAATGTCACTTTAAGTATATCATTTTCGATAGATGATTCTGTGGCCTTTGAATGGAATGAACGGTTTTTTCCCTTTCGATCCTCGACAACACAATATCCCATGGCTGGAATGGCCGCCTTCTGCCAATGATTATTCATTTTCAGCCATTTGTGCATTTCCCAGGATAAACTATTTCGCACCAAAACGGGATTTACAAATTCTTTCGTATTGATTTCAGCTGAAATAGAATCCCAAGCTGTGTTTGTTAATTCAATGGTACGATTCATTATGTCTTCATAGCGAACCAAGGATTCATCATAAACTCGTTTAATGGACGAGCCCGGAAGAATATCATGGAATTGGTAAAGTAATACTTCCTTCCACATATCTTCAATATTGTCTATGGGATATTGGACATCTGAAAAGTGCTCACCTAAAACGGATACATATTCCAAATCGCGAAAGGCCAATTCTAATTTGCGGTTATAGCGTTTACTTCGCCCTTGAGTAGTTAATGTTCCTTGATGATGACCTAGGTATAATTCCCCAACCCATGTCTGGAATTTGTCTTGATCCTGTTCCAATTTTTTGAAAAAATCGGAAACAAATCCTTTATACACCCGGGACATTCCCTTGAAGTTTTCCGATCGTTTTAATCGTTCCAAATGGTCACAACTGGGGCCACCGCCGCCATCACCAATCCCATAAATCATGAGTGCATGTTGAGTTGATTCCTTATCCTGGTAATTGGACTCAATTTTTTTAACGGCTCTCGGTGCTGCCGGGCCGTTGTACGTATTTTCCGGTGGCATATGGACCAAAACTTTGGAGCCATCAATACCTTGCCAAAAAAATGTTTCATGGGGATAACGAACATATTTGTCCCAAGACAATTTGATGGTGGTGAAATAATCTACACCTGATTTTTTCATAATCTGGGGGATAGCCCCGGAATAACCGAACACATCGGGCAAAAACAGATTTTTCAAATCATGGCCAAATTCTTTTTTGAAAAATGCTTTCCCGTATAAAAACTGCCGAACGAGAGATTCACCATTGGGAATATTGGTATCCGATTCCACCCACATACCACCCAAAGGTTCCCACCGCTTGTTTTCGATGGCATTTTTCATTCTGATATACAATTCCGGATATAGATCTTTCATCCACTGGTATAATTGCGGCTGACTGGCACCAAAAAGATAATCGTCATATTCATTCATCAAATGAAGCGTATGGGAGAAAGTTCGGGCTCCTTTCCGAATCGTCTCCCGAATGGGCCATAACCAGGCCAAATCTATATGAGCGTGACCAATGGCGCTGATTGAAAGGGTCTTTTCCGTATTTTCTTTTTCCAGTTCTGCTCCAAGGATTTCACGAGCCTTTTGAACAGATTCATCCGCAAAATTTCCCAAAACACTCATAGTTTTATCCAAAGCAGTCAGCAGCTCGGTAAATCGTTCAGTCTCCGGTTCAAAATGCATGCATAAATCCAAAACAGTTTCGTAGTCATAATACAAATAATAGATTTCTTTATTTTGAATAGCCACATAAGCTTCTACCAATTCGCCATTATTTCTCAGATTACCGAATAAATCATTATTCCCAGCATCTGCCCAAAAGTGAATGGCTTTTCCGCCTTCACACTTTTCTGTAATTGGAATAATCTTTTTTACGGGCTGCCCTTCATAATCATTTTCTGGCGGTCCAAATTGGGAATATCGAGTTGTTAAACAGTATTGCGGATACCCATTTTCATCCACCACACTAGCTTCACCGCTGATATCTATAATGCAGACAACTTTTTCTCCAGCGATATTGTCAGGGATTACACTGGTAAAACGCATCCATGCACAATCAAAAAGATCGCCCCAACGATCTCCGATCAATAGTGATACATGGTCACCAGTTTTTCGATCGGAATAAGGTACCGGTTCTTTTGTTTTCCATACGTCTACAGATAAATCACCAATGGATGTATAAATATGTTGATCAATTTCTTCTAACATTTTTTCAAGTGCGTAAGAATTGGAATTACTGTTACTCATTTGGGGGGATATCCTCTATTTAAAACTAATATTTTGTGTTCTATATTCGCATAAATATTATTATTAATTTAATCTCTAACATAAAATCCATAATAGTATAATCGTGGCAACGAAAAATAAAAATGAAGGTGTTTGGCCGGTCATGCTGACTCCTTTCACAAAAGGTAACTCTATCGATTGGTCCGGGTTGGATCAACTGATAGACTGGTATTTGGCTGCTGACATTACCGGGCTGTTCGCTGTTTGCGGTTCCAGTGAAATGCTTGACTTAAATGTGGATGAAAGGATATCTCTGGCTGATTATACACTCCAATCTGTCTCAAATAAGGTGCCAGTAATTGTCAGTGGAGTTTTTGGTGATTCATTGGATGAACAAATTGAATTAATAAAAATAATGGATGGTCTTGGGGCGGAGGCGGTTATTTGTTTGGTGAATCAATTCGCAAAAGAAAATGACCCCTCTAATTCTTGGAAAATGAACGTTGAATATGTTTTAAAACAGACTGATAATATCAAATTAGGATTGTACGAATGTCCTTTGCCTTTCCATCGTTTATTATCAATCGAAGAAACAAAATGGGCTGCAGAAACAGGTCGCTTTGTATGGATGAAGGAAACATCTGAAAATCCAAAAATATTTTCTCAAAAAGTTCATGCTGCTCAAAATTCATTACTTAAAATACTTAATGCCGATGCCCGGTTCCTGTTGGAAAGTTTGAATGATGGCGGTGCAGGATATTGCGGGATTGCAACAAATTTTTATCCAAATCTTCTTTCATGGATGTGTCTACATTATAATGATCAAAATAATTATGTAAATGCATTGCAAGATTTTTTTAACAATAACCAACCGATTATAGATCATAAGTATTTACAAAATGGAAAGGTATTCTTACAGATATCAGGGTTAGATATTCTTACGGATTGCAGAGTGAATTCATTTGACTTCAGCGATTTGGAATATAATGATTTGAACCATTTGAGGGAGAACATTAAGCAAATGGAACTCGCATTAAATTGAGTCAGAATGAAAATTGATATCCAAAATATCCTAGAGAAAATAAAAACAGTAAAAATTGCCGTATTTGGCGATTTATGTTTAGATGCATATTGGATGATGGATCCGGACGGCGGTGAAGTTTCAGTTGAAACAGGGCTGAAGGCCCAGGCGGTACGAGAACAAAAATACACCCTCGGCGGTGGGGCAAATATTATAGCAAATCTTGCAGCATTGAATCCCGCTGAAATAAAGGCAATTGGCGCTGTAGGAGATGATATGTTTGGGTATGAAATGCTTCGTCAATTCAAGGATATAAATATCAATACAGACGGCATTGTGAAAAATGACAAACAATTTAATACGATCGTATTCTGTAAACGTTATCTGAATCTTCAAGAACAACCGCGCATTGATTTCGGTTTTCTTAATGAATTATCTGATAAAACATCAAAGCAGTTATTGTCCTCTATCGAAGCAGCACTCATGACGAGTGACGCAGTTATTTTAAACCAGCAGGTCCCAGGGAGTTTGGATAGCAGCAATTTTATTTCCAATTTAAACGTTCTTTTAGAAAAGCATGACCATAAAATTGTTATTCTGGATTCACGGGATTATTCAAATCAGATACATCATGTGATTCTTAAAACGAATGAAGTGGAATCGGCACGACTCAATGGAATTGATGCATCTACTAACGATTCATTTACTGCGCAGGAAATCATTCGATTTGGCGAATCCCTTTTTCATAAAAATATAAAACCGGTCTTTATCAGTCGCGGTGAGCATGGATCAATTTGCGTGGATGAGAATGGTGCCGTGGAAATTCCCGGAATCCATATTGTGGGCCAAGCGGATCCTGTGGGTGCTGGCGACACCATGGTAAGCGCTTTGGCCTGCTGTTTGGCTGCATCATTTTCACCGGAAGAAGCTGGCCATTTTGCTAATTATGCATCTGTTGTTACTGCCCAAAAACGTTTTCAAACAGGGACGGCCTCAGGTAAAGAAATTATTGAACTCACTAAGAATTCCAGTTTCGTTTACAATCCAGAATTAGCTGAAAATATTCAAAAGGCACACTACGTTAATGGTACAAAAATAGAAATTTGCAGTAATGAAATAACTACAGGGAGGATCACCCATGCTGTGTTTGATCATGATGGCACAATCAGTATCTTGAGAGAAGGCTGGGAAACGGTCATGGAACCGGTGATGGTGAAAGCCATCCTTGGAAATAAAATGGGTGCCGCTGATAAAAAACTGATTGAGAATGTCCGCAGAAGAGTACTGGAGTTCATCGATAAAACCACCGGCATCCAGACCATCCTGCAAATGGAAGGATTGGTGGAAATGGTTCGGGAGTACAACCTAGTGCCGAAAAATGAGGTAATGGATAAATTTGGCTATAAGAAATCTTATAATGATGCTCTCATTGACATGGTAAACAAACGGGTTCAAAAACTAAAGAATGGTGAAGTGTCCGTGGCAGATTATACGGTAAGCGGCGCCGTTGAATTTCTTCATGTTTTTAATAAAAAAGGTGTCACTCTGTATTTAGCAAGCGGAACGGATCAGGATGACGTATTCGAAGAAGCCACTCTGCTGGGATATGCCAATTTATTTAACGGCGGAATTTTTGGTTCGATAGGAGACGTGAAAAAATATTCCAAAAGAAAAGTTATCCAAACTATCATCAAAAAGAATGATTTGCACGGAGATGAATTGGTCACATTTGGCGATGGTCCAGTTGAAATGAAGGAATGCCGCAGGGCTCAAGGAATCGCTGTGGGTATTGCCAGCAATGAAAATAGCGGCATAGGATTAAATCTGGAGAAAAGAACGCGTCTGATTCACTCCGGTGCTCATTATGTAATTCCAGATTTTTCCCAGAAGGAAGCACTGATAAATTTATTAATTAATGATTAATTTTGGGCAGGTGCAGAAATAAATGAGTATAATTGTAACAGGTGGCGCTGGAATGATTGGAAGCAATATCATCAAAGGGCTGAATGATGGCGGGAAAAATGATATTATTGTTGTTGATAATCTAAAAGACGGGAAAAAATTCTGGAATTTGACAGAATTAAATATATCTGATTATTTTGATAAAATTGATTTTTTAGATAAAGTCCGGAATAAAAAAGAGTTTGAGAATGTGGAAGCCGTCTTCCATAAAGGCGCTTGTTCTGTTACCACAGAGTGGGATGGCCAATACATGATGGAAAACAACTATGGATATTCGAAAATGCTTCTGCATTATTGCTTAGAAAGAAAAATTCCTTTTTTCTATGCATCTTCAGCGGCTATTTATGGTGATGGAAGTGTATTTATAGAAGAACCAAAAAATGAAAATCCCATCAATATTTATGGATATTCAAAATATTTATTTGATCAATATGTTCGCCAAAATAAAACATCTTTTGAAAGCCAAGTGGTAGGTTTTCGATATTTCAATGTTTATGGACCACGAGAGCAGCATAAGGGATCCATGGCCAGCGTTGCTTTCCATTTAAACGGTCAAATCGATAGAGGTGAAAATCCTAAACTGTTTCAAGGCAGCGGCGGCTATGAGAATGGTGAGCAAAGACGGGATTTCATTTATGTTGGGGATGCAGTAAAAATTAATCTATGGATGATGAGACACTCAGACGTTTCAGGAATTTTCAACATCGGTACCGGGAAGAGCCAAACCTTCAATGAAGTTGCAGAGTCCGTCATAAAGTATCATGGCAAAGGAGAGATTGAATACATTCCATTCCCAAATCATCTTAAAGGAAGTTACCAGAGTTTTACGGAAGCGGATTTAACTAAATTGCGGGCGACGGGTTATGACGAATCCTTTAAGACAGTTCAAGAAGGTGTGGATGAATATATGGAATGGCTTCATCGGAATTAAGTTTGATGATTATAGTTTAATAATTTTTTCTACAATACCTGATGTGCTTTGTCCCGACCGAAACGGGATAACTTTTACTTCTCCTCCATTTTCAGTAACGATATCAGCACCAACAATTGTATCCGGTGTATAATCTCCCCCCTTCACCAATACATTGGGTAATAGTGTTTTAATGATTTTTGCTGGTGTTTCCTGATCAAAAATAACGACCAAATCCACCGACTCTAATGCATCCAGAATTACTGCCCGGTCTTCCTGGCTTTGAATGGGACGGGCCTCCCCTTTCAGGCTACGAACTGAACTGTCGCTATTCAAAGCTGTTACTAATTTATCACCGCAAGCTTTAGCTTCAGTTAAATATTCCACGTGACCACGATGAAGAATATCGAAACAGCCATTGGTAAAAACAATTTTCTGCCCGGATAATTTCCAATCATCGACCTGTTTTTTCGCCTCGTCCCAGTTATTTGCTATCATTTATTCGCCCTGGCTAATCCAGTTCTTTTATAAAAATATTCTGAAATAAAACTGTTGTTTCCCAATCATGATTTTGCAGTCCGATAAACCCCTCCCGGGCAAAATCCTTGATTTTCCCGCGGGGCTCTGCAATCCAGTCAATTACTTTGACTCCATTCAGAATTACGGTGATATTATCGCCTTTAAAAGTGATGGAATAATGGTTCCATTCACCAGGCCCTTTGGTCGTATTCACAATAGGTGGTTCTGCATCATAAATAGCTCCTGTTTGGTGGATACCCTTACCGGCGTGATTTATTTGTACTTCAAAGGAATGGCCCACATAATAATCGTCATAAGGAACACCTGGAATTCGCAGAAATATCCCTGAATTTGATTTTTCATGATCTACCATGAATTCCAAATCCAGTGAAAAATCTTTATACATTTTTTTCGCATACCAGAAAAGACCCATTCCTAATCTGGATTTTAAAACGCCCGTTTTATGGTCCAGCTCAAAATAACCGGGACCATAGTGGTTCCAGCCATGCTTGGAAAACCGGCCATTGTTATCTTGGGAAAGAATTTCATTCCAGCCTTTATAATAAGTAATACCATCAATATATTTTTTCCCTTTTTCAACCGTAGGCATGGGATTCAATACAATTTGTTCCTGCTCCAGTTCTGTGGCTAAAATTCCAAAATAATTTTGGCGGGTAAGTTCAGCCAGGACATCATGGACATTTGCCTTCCCTTCTCCGAAGGGAACAGTATTTGCTTTTTTTGAGCCGAATGCATCCAAGTCTTCTAAATGGATATCTAATATTCTTCCTTCCAGCAATTTCAGGCCTTCAATAGCGTCTACACCGGTCCGCAGCCAGTGTCCTATATCTGCACAGGCGCCAATTCGTTCATCCAGGCCCTTGATATGATCTAAAACCGTTTGTGGATAGGCATATTTTGACGGATAGGGATGGTTATGGATCGCCACTTGAACGTCATATTTCTTCACCATTTTTTCAATAATGGAATAATCATCATAACTGGGTTCTGTTACAATAGTCCGGATACCCATTTTCCTGGCAAACTCAAATACAACTTTCGTACTTTTTTCATTATTATCGAATCCCACCACACCGTAATTCATCAGTGTAATGTTATGATCTTTCAATGATTTCTTTATTTTAGCTATATGCTTATTGGATAAATCATGACTGAATTTTACATCCGGTTTATTTTTATCCAAGACCTGCCCCGGGTACGCTTCCAGATAATGAAGATCCAGTTCCTGGAGCATATCCAATGTTTCATAAAACGAGAATTTTCTAAAGGTCCATGCTTGTGAGCCCAGTTTCAAATCCTGAATGCGCGCGTCAGAATAATTATTCTTTGGTGAAGATGATTTTGCGTCAGACGGCAGAATGAATAGAACTGCCATTAAAATAAGAATAATGTATTTTTTCACTGCAATACCTGTTGAGTTATGATTTCTTTTTTGGATTCCACTCTCCCCGAGCAACGGCTGGGATAAACGTATCCAGGTTTTCCGGTGGGAACTGGATGGTTTTCCCCTGCTCTGCGCTCATATAGGCTGTCATGAGCAATTCGGTTACATTGACACCGTCACTGAAGTTTTCATCCGGCCTTTTATTTGCCAGAAACGATTCCACCATATGGCGGTTTTCAGCTGTGTAGCCGTAGACTTCTGCTTCATTACTAACTACCGGCATTACACCTGACTCAGCATTTTGTTTTTCAACCAGGTCTTCACCCTGGCTCCCTGTTACTTCCCGGCTGAAAAATAATTTTAGATCTGTGTCCAGTGTATTGACAAACATGGAATATTCCGGCCCAAAGAGTTCCATGCTTAATCGCAGGCCAGCGCCTACAAAACACCAGGATGTCGTTGTCTCTACAATAAGATTCTGCCCATCTTCCGTTTGATATTCAATTAAGGAACGGGCAAAATCTTCCGAAGGACGATTTCGATAGTCCAATTTCCCACCGCTGTTTTCAGTTAACTTATCTGCATATTTTGGTCCCTGCCATTTTAAACAGGATGCATAAGCATTTACGCTGACTGGTGTAAGAGATTCACGCGGTGCACCAGGAGCTGTAAGCATAAACCGGGCTTCTTCCACCGAATGGCACATCATATCATTCAACACCCCTCCGCCTTGTAATTCCCCTTCCCAGAACCAGGGCATATGGGGACCGCTATGCTCTTCGGCTGCCCGAGCCAAATAGGGGCGGCCTGTCGTTGCAGCACCTCGAGCCCAGATAATTTCCTTGCCGCGGGTAATTGAAGGGGAGAAAATCTGGTTTTCTAAATACCCGTCCAAAAGACCTACACTTTGGGTCAATTCCATCACCTTTTTTGCTTCCGCTACATTACGACCCAAAGGTTTTTCACAGGTAACGCCAACTAACTCCCCTTTACCAGATAAAATGGCGCTGGCGATCTCTTCAAATGTTTCAATCCGGACAAAGTTTGGCGAGCATACCCATAACGCTTGAATGCTGGGATCTGCAATCATCTCTGTAATCGAGTCATATGCTTTTGCATCATTACCAACACCAATAGTCCGGGCTAAGGCAGCAGATTCCTCAGCCGATGCTTTTGTACGGGACACGACTCCCATTACATCTACATCGCGTACAGCAATTAATGATTGAATATGAAAACGGGTTATAAAACCACCGCCAATGAATCCGATGCCTAATCTTTTGTGCGTCATTTCTATTCCTAAATCGACTTTAATTCAACTTCTGATGTATTCGAATCATCTTTAAAGAAGAAAAGAAAAATAAAAGCCATGACGGTACATAATAATGCAGGGACAAGGAAAAACTTCCACCAGATTGTATCCCCGGCCGGTGTTTTAAAGGTATCCCAGATATAGCCTGTGAATAACGTACCAAGGTAGTTGCCAACACCTAATGTGAAAAAGGTCAACATAGCCTGAGCCGAGGCACGCATATCATCTTTGGCTTTCATATTTACATAGATCTGGGATGTTACAAAGAAAAAGGCATAACCAAATCCATGGAGTGTCAGCGATGAAATAACCACAGGCAGGCTGGGTACCATAAAAAGAAAATAACGAATGGGCCAGGCCAGAATGCCGATGGCCATTGTGATCCTAACGCCAAGTTTTTTAATGGATACATGAAGCAAGAACAGTAAAACAGCAACTTCGGCGATCTGAGCTACTGTTTTGATGGCCGTAATCCAGGCTTCTTCCGCACCCATATCCATTAGAAAGGGCGCAGTAGGAATGTAGTAAAACTGTAATTCCGTGGTTACCACGAATGACGCCAGCATAAAAATAAGGAAGTTGCGGTCCTTCAACAGGGAGAGTGCTTCCAGGAACGCCAGAGGATTTTGTTTACTGTCAATAGGTTTTGTCTTTGGCAGCGAAAAACAAAATAATCCCATTATCGCTGACGCTACTGCAGCAAAAACAAGCAGGTCACTTCCACCAGCCCAGCTTTCCGTTTGCCAGTTGCTGCGCATGAATGTTACCATCCATCCTACAGCAATCCAGCCAATTGTGCCCCACATACGAATCTTGCCAAATTCTTCTTCTGCATTTGTTAAATGACGGAAACAAATAGAATTGGTCAGAGCCAGGGTAGGGGCATAAAACAGGCAATAGATAAACATCCAGGTCCACATGGAACTGAAGTCCTGCTGCATAGCAGTCATGTATAGGAACACTGCACCGGCAAGATGGGCTATCCCCAAAAACAATTGTGTTTCCATAAGCCGGTCAACAATTTGCCCACCTACAAAAGGGGCAACAATACAACCGAGCCACATACAGCCGTAAATGGCAGCAATTTCACTGCCCGCAAAACCAATCTTATTCAAATATGCACCCAAGGCTGTTGTCCATGATCCCCAGATTGCGTACTGGAGAAACATCATTATACTGAATTGTTGGTGTCTATTCATTTTCACCCCTTTTTATTTATCACTACTGTAATCTTTGACCAGATCAATCTAAATTAATTTCCGATTTACAGGATCCCATTCCACAACTTTTTTCTGCAGATAGGATTCTGTAGCCATATGGCAGGTAATTGCTTCTTCGAATCCCCGCTCGATATTACAACTTGTTTCCGTTCCGTGGCGGATGGCATCGATCCATTCTTTCATATGAAGATGAGACGTGTTAAATCGTTTTCCTTCACGATAGGTATATACTAAACCTTTTTTTGCAAAATATTTTGATGTGGCAGAAGTAATGCCATCAATTTCTTTTGAACCCGTGGTATAGGTGAACAACGGCAGGGAAGCACTAACCATGCCCTCTTCCATTTTATCTTTATACCGGGTTGATTGCGGGTCCGGATTTACAGTTAGGTCCCTGCCAACTTCCATATGGGCATCGTGGCCCATGAAAACACGTCCTCTTGATTTCCCGCTGGCCAGTGTGGCACTGTACATGTAGGTCAGGTTACGATCCGGATATTCATATACTACCTGGAATACATCCGGAACATCCCTGCCGTCTTTGTAGAAATAGATGCCACCAGAGGCTACAGCAGTTTTGGGGATACCCAGATCCATAATTTGATTCACCGCATCGTACTCATGCGACAGCAGGTCTCCTGCAAGACCAGTCCCATAATCAAACCATTTTCGCCATCGAAAAAATCTTTCAGCATTAAAGGGAAGTTTGGTAGGCGCTTTGGCCTGAAACTGTTTCCAATCAATCGTTTTGGCTGTGCCTTCATCCTCAATTTCATATTGCCAGGCTCCTCCAGGATCATTGCGGTTGGTCGTTGATTCTATGAGTGTAATGGGTCCCAATATTCCTTTTTCAACAATGGCTTTTGCTTTCAAATGGGTTTCAATCTGGCGATTCTGATGCCCCAATTGAAATTTAACATTACCATTCTTAACCACATCATAAACGTCCAATGCTTCATTCGCAGTACGAGTCATACATTTTTCACAATATACATGTTTACCGGCTTGAACGGCATCGATGATCATTTGAGCATGCCAGTGATCCGGTGTTGCAATAATGACGGCATCAATATCTTTTGCATTTAATATATCCTGATAATGACGGTATCTTTTTGCCGTAGTTAGTTTTCGTGTGCCTGAACCCGGTCTATCATCGTTTGTAGAAGCGGCCAATCCCTCTTCTGCTCGAGTATCATAAATATCGCAAACACCATTTAAGACTACATTCAAATCTGTCTGGCCTACAAATGTTTCATAGCCCTTATCCATTTTATTTTCTTCAGCCCGCTGCTTTGCATCGTCGGTCCATTCCGGTGTGGTAAATCCAGCCGCACGTAATAAAGCATGACCGCGTCCGCCATAACCGATAATGCCAAGACGAAGCAATTTCCCAGGTTCTTTCGATGTGATAACTGACGGGTTTTTTTTTAATTCTCCTAATTCTTCCATAACCGAAGCATTGCGGATTTCTTCCAAAGCGTGTTTCTTAAACAACTTATAAAAAAACACCCCAAGAACAGGAATTGTCCCCAGGGCTTTTATGATCTCTCTTCTCCCTACATTTTCAACAGATTTATTTTCACCCATAATTAAATCTCCGGGTTAGCGTTTTGGTTCATTTTTAAAAATGAGCCGATCTATCCCAATAATAGTACTGGTAGGGAAAACCGTTAAAACATACAGTGCACACATTTCAATCAAATTTTTATTCACAATCATATAACTGCCTTCTGTGGGCATGGAATATTCCAACTCCAGGAATGGTGGATTGGTAAGATAATATATGCCCAGAAGTATTATTCCGGCGATTCCAGCCCAGCGGGCAAAACAACCACAAATAAGACCAAGTCCAATGGCTGTCAATCCCCACATATTTAAAAAATCGACAGCGGCAACCGCAGATGGATTGGCTAATATTGCTTGCGCCCAACCGGAAAAAATCCATTTTGATTCCATGAGAAATGCGGCCGAAGACCAATAAGGATTCGTGATTTTGGAAATGCCTTCATACAAAAAATGCCATCCAATAAGTACACGAAGGGTAATTAAACCATATAATTGAAATTGATTATAGTTTATTTGATTTCGAACCGGAGTGTACATTTTTTTATCATCTTATTGATTTATTGTTCAGTTAGATTTGAAGTGTGAAAAGTATAAAACAGAATTCATATTTTATAGAAACTAATTTCGCTTTGAAACAGTCACCGTATCAAGTTGGTCTCCATTTATATCAATCACATTTAATATGACTGTATTTTCACTAACATCTGC
>UINC01000607.1_pt1 | contig 13788 bp, 13 predicted proteins | sample 5385821 | NCBI WGS metagenome assembly UINC01 (sample SAMEA4666929, study PRJEB26691) | marine metagenome | isolation source: Pacific Ocean | place: Pacific Ocean | collected 2011-10-13 | reverse complement strand
CTGCACCTGGATGTACGTTATTATCAACATCTCCAGTAGATAGCATCAAATTTCCTTTAAGTTTACTTGCTAAACTTTGGTTTACATCAATTTGATAGTTATAATTTAAATTCCCATCTTCTCCTATTTCTTCCTTTACCCCATGGTGTGTTTCACTCCACCAACTATTATACATGGTATTGTCATGATTACCAGAAGATGAAACTGCTACTTTAAAAAAATCAGGATAAACTAACATTGCAGCAGTAGACATAAAACCACCACCAGAGTGGCCAAAAATACCCACTTTATCTAAATTTATATAAGAATATTTATCAGCCAATTGTTCTGCTATTCTTTTTTTATCTGCTAAACCGTAATCTCTAAGGTTTCCATATCCATAATTATGATACCACTTAGAACGAGCTGGGTGCCCGCCCCTATTCCCTAATGTCACTACAATAAATCCAAGTTGAGCTAAACGATCCGTTCTATTCATTCTCAAAGAAAAATTCTTAGAAACCGCTTCAGTTTGAGGTCCTGGATAGACGTACTCAATTAATGGATACTTTTTGTTTTCATCAAAATCATATGGGCGGTAAATCACACCATATATATCTGTAAACCCATCATCTGCCTTCATTTTAAAAGGTTCTGGAAACTTATATCCAGTAGACATCAATTGCGACAAGTCTGCCTTTTCAAGCGATAATACCAATGCTCCAGTATTTGTTCTTAATTCTGATTTTGGAGTCATATTAACTCTTGAAAAATTACTCACAAAGTATTTGTTGGAATCTGACATACTTGTTGAACTTGTAAAATCACCTGAATTCAAGTTTCGTAATCCAGTTCCGTTAATATTAATACTATATAAGTGCTCGTAATAAGGATCTTTAGTATTATCAACACCATTCGCTGTAAAAAACAATACTCGTTTATCTTCGTCAATATTGACAAATCTATTAGCATGGTAAGATCCAGATGAAATCTGATTCTTTAATCTACCAAAAGAATCATATAAGTAAAAATGTGCCCAACCATCTCGTTCAGACCAATGAATCATTTCCTGCTCATTATTAAACAATACTAAATTTCGTTGTTCTATATAAGTATTGAAACGCTCTTCAATAAGCACTTTTACTTTTCCAGTATTGATATCTGCAACATTAATATCTAATTTTTTACGATCTCTACTAATAGTGCTAAAGTATATTTTATCTTTTTTAGAAAGAAGTGTAGATGGTTGGAAATCATCATCTGCATTGGATAACTTTCTAGGAGATCTATAGACACTTAAATTAATTTGTTTGGTTGTATCTAATGCTACTTTAGTTATCTCTTTTGACGGAACATCAAAAATTAAAATTTCAGAAGATGCATATTCTTGCTCTCCTGGCATATGATATTTATAGGTTTCTAATGTAGGACGTTTTTCAGCAACAGAGTTAATTACCCATAAATCTTTTAACATTCTTGTATCCGATCTTTGATAAACAAATTTCTTAGAATCGTGAGACCATACTACTCTAGCACTTTTTCTATTGTCCTTGTTTTTTATTTCAGACTCATTATTTTCTCCTCTAGAACTTCCGCCGTAACTGTAATTTTTAACTCCATCTGAAGTCCATTGATTCTCTACAATAGTACTGTCTTTCTCATTTTTGACAGCTTTCAAAAAATTGTCTTTATCCATCCAATATAAATTATAATATTTAGAGAACACCACAATGGAACTATCAGGTGCAATAGTAGCCCACTTTTTCCAGTCTTCTTTCAATTTCTTTTTAGTATCTACAATTCTAAGACCACTCCCCCCAATTTTGTATTCAAGATGGTAAGTTTTTTTTTCCATTTTGGGTTTTTTACTCTTTTTCTTAATATCAGTAGAATCGTTCTTAGTTTGTTTTATATCCTCTTCTGCTAGAATTTCTTCTGTAGAAGTGATCCTAAAACGTATAGCAGTTTCTTTATTAACAAACTTCAGATCTAATTTAGGTAAGTGCTTAGCATCATAGGGGTCCTTTGTTATTTCTGTAAGCCACTTAGCCATTTTTTCGTTATTAAACAATGGTGTTTTGCTCTTTTTATCTGCATCAACTAAGTAATAATTCACATCCTCAGTGGTCTTGTATTGATACCAAAAACGATTTCCATTTTTTAACCAATGAGGTCTTACAGATGTCGAATGAACTAATTTAGCTAACTGTTTAGGGGAATATTTAGCCGCTAACCTGTAATTAGGTAAAAGTTTTGTATTACTTTCGGATTCTTGACTAAAGCTAAAGGTCCAAAATCCAATAGTTAATATTATAAGAATAAAATATTTCATGAGTTTTATAATAATATGGTTATTAAGAAACTAAATGTAGTAAAACTATCTTAAATTGGATGAGTTATTAAAAATAGAAATCACAATTAAGGAGAAAGGACTAACAGAATTTAGACCCTTAAAATCTTTACCATTGCAAGATTAAAACTTCAGCCAAAAATAGATTATTTAAAATTCTTAACTCCTCGCTTTGTTTTAATAATTACAACTCCATTTCCTGCTCTAGAACCATATATTGCTGCTGCTGCATCCTTAAGAATAGAAATAGATTCAATATCATTTTGATCTATATCATCTAAAGTTGTTTCAATTCCGTCAACAATAATGAGTGGAGGATCACCGAAGTTTCTAATAAAGATTGATGAGTAATCCCCTAGTTCATTACTTTCACGTACCCTAAGACCAGGAACTTGGCCGCTGAGTGCTTCAGATGTGTTGTGTGTAGGACTTTTAGTTAATTTTTCACCAGAAACAGTATTTATTGCAGTAGTTATGTTCTTTTTTTGTTGAGTACCATAACCAGTGTTAACTTCTTCCATTGAATTACTAGTATTACCAACTTTAATAATTGAACAAGAAAAACCAAGTAAAATAAATAGTAATAATAGTATTAGTTTTTTCATAGTAGTACAAGTTACAAAAAATAAATTTCTCTCAAGAAAACGAAAAAAAATAAGTGAAATTGAGCCAATGCCCAGAATTGAACTGGGGACCTCTTCCTTACCAAGGAAACGCTCTACCCCTGAGCTACATCGGCATTATTATTAATTATTATAATTATCAAATCAATTTGTTTTCAATTTAGCAATTTCTTTAATATGAAAAGGGGTTATTTCACAACATCCACCCAATATAGTAGCTCCTGCATTTTTAAACTTTTCTGCAAATTCTGCTAATTTTTTTGGTGTAAGATCTTTTCTTTTTCCAAGAAATTTATTTGGATTTGAAGATTTGCTTTTATTATAAACATTAGTATATCCAGAATCTGGATTTGTTCTAAGGAATCCATTAAGCTTAAAACCAAAAGGATACCCTAAGTTTTTAATTTCTTCAAGGTTTAATTCATAATTTTCAGGAGACACACATGAGAGCATTAAGCCAAGTAAATTATCATGTTTAATTTTAGTAACTATTTCTGAAATTTTTTCTCCGCTTGGTAATTTTGTTCCTTCAGAAATGTGAACCCCAATTAAGTAAGGTTTATTAAATGATTCTATCGCCTTAATTGCCAATTTTACCTCCCTGATACTACTTAAAACTTCTAAGTAAAAAAAATCTATAAAAGGATTAATTATTTTTGCTTGATCATAAAAATTCTGTATAATTTCATCATCTGATCTTGTATCAGCTTCATAAATCAAATACTGGGGTGGCAATCCCCCTGCAATTAATACATGCGGATATTTCTCCTTTGCTTTTATTGCCAGCTCTCCAGCTATAACATTTAATTGTTCAAATTTATCCTCAATGTCATTTTCACGAAGTTTGAGCCTTCTTGAACTGAATGTTGTAGTTACAATAACTTCTGCTCCAGATTTAATAAAATCTATATGAGTGTCTAAAATGAGTTGATGAAACTTCTCTTGCAATAAAGCACTTGCGCTCCATAATGTTCCAATTGTTTTCAATCCTCTTGCTAGCAATTCTTGGCCCATTCCACCATCTAATATCCTAACTTTTTTAAAAAAATCCTTGTCTAGCATGGGTTTAGAGAATTATTTACATGTATAATTTAAGAGAGCGGGAAACCGGGTTCGAACCGGCGACATTCAGCTTGGAAGGCTGACGCTCTACCAACTGAGCTACTCCCGCTTAACATATTGTGGGGAGAGCAGGATTCGAACCTGCGAAGTTAAAAACAGCAGATTTACAGTCTGCCCTCGTTGGCCGCTTGAGTATCTCCCCGATATTTTAAAGAACCTTAGAGCCGATGGAGGGACTCGAACCCACGACCTGCTGATTACAAATCAGCTGCTCTAGCCAGCTGAGCTACATCGGCTTTTCCATTTACAAATGGTTGGCAAATGTATAGATTTATTTTTTTTGAATCAATAGAATATTAACGAATTTTAAAAAAAAAATTATCCTTTATTATTAATTTCTCTTGGATGATTTTTCTTATAGTCACTAATTATTTTTGGCAACTTAATTTTAGTATAAATTTGGGTAGATGCAAGACTAGAATGTCCTAAAATTTCTTTAATTGTGTTTATATCTGCACCATTATTTAAAAGGTGAGTAGCAAATGAATGCCTTAAAACATGGGGACTGATTTTTACCTTAGATGATGCTTTGGAAAAATATTTTTTAACAACTCTATAAACTAAAGAAGGCCCTATTGGCAAACCCCTTCTAGTTATAAAAAGGTTCTCTTTAACAGATTTAATATTTGATCTAAAATCCAAATAATCCTTAATATTTTTTACAAGAGTTGGTAAAACAGGAACTAATCTTTCTTTATTTCTTTTCCCGTGGACTTTAATCAAACTTTCATTAAAAAAAATGTCCTTTAACTTAATTTTTATCAGTTCATCCCTTCTAATTCCAGTGGAATAAAGAGTATCTATTATTAGCATGTCTCTCTTCCCTTGAAAAGTGTTCTCAAAAACATCCATAACAGTAAACACTTCTTCTTCTGAAAAGGGGATAATTATTTTTGGTTGAACCTTTAATCTCTTGTGATTTTTAGTTGGAGAATCTTTGATTACTTCTGTTTTAATCAAAAAATCATAATAACTGTTTAATGCTGAAATTTTTCTGTTAATAGTAAGTGGAGAAAGATTTGAATCAGACAAATTAATTATCCAACTTCTAACAATTGAATAAGAAACTTTTGTAATATCTTTTATACCATGCTCTTCATTGCAAAAAAGATGGAAAGTACTTAAATCTTTTTTATAAGCTGAAATAGTATTAATTGAATACTTTTTTTCTTTAGATAAGTAATCAAAAAAATTGGAAAAATACATGATAGATCTTAACAGAATATAAAGTTAAGAACTTTTGAATAGATAAATTTTGAAAGAAATTATATGTTTTCTTGGTCTCTAAGATTCTGCACGTAGGCAGCTTTTTTAATCTTATCTCTATGCTTAACAGAAGGCTTAATAAAAGCTTGTCTTGCTCTTAAATTTTTCATAGCTCCCGTTTTGTCAAACTTACGTTTAAATCTCTTAAGAGCTCTATCAATATTCTCGCCTTCTTTAATTGGTATAATTAACATATATAATTTTAATTGATCGCAAATATAGAAACATTTTTCATTCCTTAGAAATTATTTTTTCAAATTTCTAATTTTTGAATATAAAAAAGTTCTTAAAATAATGTTCTAATTTATTTTATTGCTTTTAAATACCTCTCTAATTCCTTTTTAACTACAGGGAATAAGAAAAATAAACCTATCATATTGGGGAACACCATTGCAAAAATCATTGCATCAGAAAATGCCCAAATAGAATTCATACTAGCAGCAGACCCTATAATTACAAACATGCAAAATATTAACTTGTAAGTAATATCTGCTAATTGACTTCTTCCAAATAAGTATTTCCAAGATTGTAATCCATAGTAAGACCAGGATATCATTGTTGAAACGGCAAATAAAACAACTGCTAAAGTTAAAAAGAGATCTGAGAATGGAATATATTGTGCAAAAGCTTGAGAAGTTATTCCAGCTCCCTCATAAGGAACACCATCAATCATGACCACTCCTAAACCATCACCGCCATATTCAAAGTATCCTCCAAAATTGAATATAATTATAACTAGAGCTGTCATAGTACAAATAACAACTGTATCAATGAATGGTTCCAACAAAGCTACTAAGCCCTCCGAAGCTGAATATTTTGTTTTAACCGCAGAATGAGCAATAGAAGCAGAACCTACTCCAGCTTCGTTTGAAAAAGCAGCTCTTTTAAATCCAACCATTAAAACTCCTATAAAGCCCCCTACTCCAATTGCAGTGGGATTAAAAGCTTCCGTTATAATTAAGGAAATAGCATCATCAACTAAAGAAAAGTTGACAAGTAAAATATATAAACAAGCAATTAAATATAAAAGGGCCATAAAAGGAACTACTTTTTCAGTTACTGAAGCAATTCTTTTAATTCCTCCTATAATTATTATTCCAACTAAAATTGCTAAAACTAGACCTATAATTGCTCCTGCGCTTGTACTTTCAAATCCTAACAATTGTTTTAATACAATTGTTGCTTGATTTGCTTGTGCTGCATTACCTCCACCAAAAGATCCACCTATGCAAAATATTGCGAAAAAAACAGCAGCAACTTTTCCTAGGTTTTGAAACCCTTTTTCTTTTAAACCCTTAGTAAGATAGTACATTGGTCCACCATAAACTGTTCCATCTTCCCCAATATCTCTGTATTGTACTCCTAAAGTACATTCAACAAATTTTGATGACATTCCAATAAGTCCACATATAATCATCCAAAAAGTTGCTCCTGGTCCTCCTAAAGCAATTGCTAATGCTACACCTGCTATATTTCCATTACCAACTGTACCAGAAACAGCAGTAGCTAAAGCTTGAAAATGTGAAACTTCTCCATCTTTAGAATTAGAATCATCTTTTTCAATTTCGTCGTAATTCCCTCTAACAACATTTATTGCAGTGGAAAAATACCTAAAATTAGGAAATCCAAAATATAATGTAAAAAAAGCAGCACTCCCAATTAATAATATTATTACAAAAGGATAACCTGCTATTGGATAAAAAACATAATAACTAAAGAAATCAGAAATTGGAGCAAACGCTTCATCAATTTTTTTATCAAAACCCTGTTCCTGTGAAAAAGAGAGAGAAGAGGATAAAATTAAGATTAGGCTTAAAAATGTTTTTTTCATTTTATTTTTTTGGAATGGTTAATTAAGCGACAAGATGCAAATTAAATGTAATAATTCAAATGTTTTTTTTATAAATCAAAAACAGATGATCTTTTACTAGATATTAAATCTTTAATTTTTAACAAAAAAGCTAAAGTTAAGTAAATAGCAAAGTTAATTCCTAAAGAAAAAAAACTCATATATATAAAAAACAACCTAATATTTTTAGCTCTTATTCCCATCCATTCAGCAAGTCTAGAGCAAACTGAGAATCCATGGCGTTCCAAAAAATATCTAAATTCTATCATACTTATTTGCTTGTAATTATCTTACCCTTCCATTCTAAAATTCCTCCTTCTAAATTATAAACATTTTCAAACCCTAATTGTTTTATAATCTCACAAGCTTGAAAACTTCTTGATCCTGTTCTACAGTAAACATGAATGAAATCTTTTTTATTTAGCTTATTAAGCTCGTCCATAAAAAATTGAGAATCATATATATTCAAATTGATTGAATTGACAATACATCCTTCATCATATTCTTCCGGTGTTCTTACATCTAAAACAACACTATTTTTTGATTTTTCAATTGATTCAGTCCAACTATTTTGATCTAGATTCATTTTTAATTTTAATATTGTTCAAATATAAATTTATAAATCATTTAAACATTTTATACTAATTTTAAAATATTATTCTAAAATTTATTAATAAATTCAAATCTTATGAAAGCCAATAAAATTGTTTTAACACTATTATTTCTAATCACAATTTTTGGATGTGATAAAAAAGTTCCTACTGAAAAAAATGAAAAACTTAATGTTCTTTTTTTGATTGCTGATGATTTAAATTGTGATTTAGGATCATACAATCATCCTCAAGTTATCAGCCCTTCCATTGATAAATTAGCAAGTAAAGGGATTCTTTTTGAAAATGCTCATAATCAATACCCTCTATGTGGTCCCTCTAGAGCCTCTTTTATGACTGGCATGTATTCTGACCAAACAAAAATTACTAATAATAATGTTTTGTTGAGAACTACAGTTCCCGATGTTATAACAATGGGGCAAAGATTTAGACAACAAGGATACAAATCTGTTCGTATAGGAAAAATATATCATTATGATAATCCTAGTTCGATTGGTTCTTCCAGCGCAGATGACATATATACATGGGATTATACCATAAATCCATATGGAAGAGATAAAGAAGAAGAATATAAAATAAATACTTTGAAAGAAAGACAATATGGAGGAACGTTAAGTTGGTTAGCTGCCGATGGAACTGATGAAGAACAAACTGATGGAATTGGAGCTACTGAGGCTATAGAACAACTAGAAAAGTTTTCAAAAAATGGTCAAAATTTCTTTTTGGCTGTAGGAATGTATAGACCACATGTTCCATTTGTTGCTCCAAAAAAATATTTTGATATGTATGATAGAGATTCAATGGAAATTCTTTATTCTGGAAGTAGTGATGAATATTTAAAAACAATTCCAAAGCCTGCTGCACTTTCTGTTAGATGGAAAAAGGATCAGATGATATTAAATGATAAATCAAATTTAAAACTTGCTCAAGAAATAAAGGAAGCATACTTTGCTACTACCACTTTTATGGATGCTCAGATTGGAAGAATATTAAAAAAACTTAAACGAACTGGATTAGATAAAAATACCATAGTTGTTTTTACTTCTGACCATGGTTATCATTTGAGTGAACATGGCCATTGGCAAAAACAAACCCTATTTGATAATGCAACAAGAGTTCCCTTAATCTTTTCAGGACCTGGAATTGAAAGTGGTCAAAGGAGTAACTCACCAGTTGAAATGATTGATATCTACCCTACCTTAATGGAATTAACTGGAATTGAGGCTCCTGACCACGTAGTTGGGAAAAGCCTAACTCCAATTTTTGAAAATAATAATGTAAATATTAGAAACAGTGCTTTAACTCAATGGAGAAATAGTTATTCAATTAAAACAGAAAGATTTAGAATAACTAAGTGGGGAAAAAATGGTGAATTGGGTTATGAACTTTATGATCATAATAATGATAAGGAAGAATTAATAAATCTTGCTAATGACCCAAATTATCTACCAATACTTGACTCCCTGAAGAAAGAAATTAATTTTAGAATAGCCGATGCAAGACTTAAACCTAAAGGAGTTGGAAGACAATTTGAACAAGAATCTTATAAAAAAGCTCCAAACATAACACCTGGAGATTTATTTGATAAAAATGGTAAAAGAGTTTATTTTAAACCTGCAGATGAATAGAATAAATAATGTCTTTGAAAAGAAAAAGGAGTAAATAAGATTAGTGATTTTATTAAAAAATAAGAGAATAATTATCTAATAAAAACTAATTCATTTGAATTATCACTCTCTGGTTGGCTAAATGAATATCCTCCATAATTAAATCCTTTTAGATCCTCTTCATTATTAATATCATTATCTAAAATATATCTAACCATCATTCCTCTTGCCTTTTTAGCATAAAAAGAAATAATTTTTAATTTTCCATTTTTCATGTCTTTAAAAATGGGAGAAATCATATTTGTTTTTAATTCTTTTTTATCAATAACAGAAGAATATTCATTACTAGCCAAATTGATAAAAAGTTCATTTTCTTTTATTTCCTCATTTAATTTGTGAGTTATTTTATTTTTCCAGAAATCATATAAATTAACAGAGCCATTAACATTTAATTTAGTACCCATCTCTAATCTATACGCTTGAATTAAATCTAATGGTTTTAACAATCCATAAAGACCTGACAATATTCGTAATGAACTTTGAGCATTTTTTATTTGCTCTGTTGAAAGAGTAAATGCATCTAATCCATTATACACATCTCCATTAAAAGTAAAAATACTTGGCCTTGCATTATCAGTATTAAAAGGAGTTTTAAAACTATTATTTCTATTCCAGTTTAAATCAGCAAGTTTATCTGAAATACTCATTAAAGATTTTAATTCGCTGGGAGACCTTTTCTTTAACGAATCATTAATAACTTTGGATTCTGATAAAAAGTCAGGGATTGAAAAACCTTTTGTTGGTAATTCTTTTTCAAAATCAAGTGATTTTGCTGGAGAAATAATAATTTTCATATAATTAATATTTAAATATAAAATTAAAAAAAATCAAATATTATTGGAATAGTTTTTCCATTTATTAAGACACTTAGTAAAATCCTCTGGCAAATCTGATTCAAAACTTATTTCTTTATTTGATTTGGGGTGTAAAAACCCTAATGTTTTGGCATGAAGAGCCTGGCGAGGTAATATTTTAAAACAATTCTGAACAAATTGCTTATACTTATTAAAAATAGTTCCTTTTAAAATTTTATCTCCTCCATACCTTTTATCATTAAAAATTGGATGACCAATAAACTTCATATGTGCTCTAATTTGATGTGTTCTTCCTGTTTCCAATTGACATTCTAAAAGGGTAACATAATTAAACCTTTCTAAAACTTTGTAATGGGTTATGGCATTTTTACCTAATTCTTTATCCTCTGGAACACTCATTATTAAACGGTTTTTAGGATCTCTAACTAAATTTTCATTAATAGTACCCTCGTCATTTTGAACAGATCCCCAAACAAGGGTATGGTATTTTCTTTTTGAAGACTTTAAATAAAATTGTTTTGCAAGATTAGTCATGGAAAACTCTGTTTTAGCTATTACTAATAAACCGCTAGTATCTTTATCAATTCTATGAACTAAGCCAGGCCTTCCATCTTTATTAGATGGCAAGTTTTTAAAATGATAAATCAATCCATTTAATAATGTACCACTGTAATTGCCATGTCCAGGGTGAACTACAATTCCAGGTGGTTTATTTATAACAAGTAAAGACGTGTCTTCATAAACAATGTTTAGAGGCATCTCTTCAGCAATCAATAAATTTTCATATGGAGGGTGTAAAAACATAACTTTAGTTATGTCTCCAGGTTTTACTTTATAATTAGATTTAACAGATTTTTGATTAACAAAAATAAATCCGTTTTTTGCAGCATTTTGAATTTTATTTCTGGTAGCATTCTCAATTCTATTCATTAAAAATTTATCAACTCTTAAAGGTTCTTGACCTTTATCAGCCTGAAATTGATAATGTTCAAATAATTCGTTATTATAATCTATTGTTTCTTCCTTTTGATTCATTATTAAAGTTTAATTCCATTACCAAGGACTAAATCAATTTTAGATTTCTTAGGAACTAAAAACCCAGGATCAACCTTTTCATTTTCAAATATAATTTGAATAACCATGTCTTTTCCGATATTATCTATTAAGGTAATTTCACCTACTTCTAAATCGGAAGAAAGTAAAGCGGCGATAGCACTTCTTTTAGTGATTTGAATAATGTCTGGTATTGCTACATTTCTGTAATTTGATGGGTTTATTGTTAAATAAATTTTTCTATTTTTTTTAACTTTTGAGTTTGCATCAGGAATTTGTTCCAAAACAGAAAACCTAGGAAAATCAGGGTTAAAAAAAGTAGAATCAGATACTTCAAATTTCAAATCATTTTCTTTTAAAATTTCTTCAACATCAGAAATCAAAATTCCTTTTAAATTTGGAACGGATATATAATTATTATGATTTGTATTTATATTCAAAAATAAAAAAACAACAACTATTATTGTAGCAGAAATTACAGAAGCAATAAAGGCTTGCTTTATAAAATATTTACTAAAAAAATACCTTAAAAAATTCATTTGTAATTTTAAACAAATATATAAAATATGTCATCTCAGTGTTTTGACTTAAAATAAATGATATTTTTGTTGATATGAAAAAAAATGTGGCCGTATTAATGGGTGGATATTCATCTGAATATCAAATTTCTATGAAAAGCGGTCAAGTAGTTTATGACAATTTGGATAAAGAACTTTATAATGCCTTTAAAATAGTTATAAAAAGAGATAAATGGTTCTACCTGGATAATAAAAACCAAGAATTTAACATCTCTAAGAATGATTTTTCATTAACAATTGAAAATAAAAAAATAAAATTTGATGTTGCTTTTATTGTAATTCATGGGTCCCCTGGTGAAGATGGGGTTTTACAGTCTTATTTTGAATCAATTGGAATACCTTATTCAGGATGTGATTCAGATACTTCTGCAATTACATTTAACAAAAGGGATTGTATTTCAATTCTAAAAAAACACGGTATTCCCACTGCAAATTCTATTCATTTAAACCATGGCGATAAGATTGAGGAAGAAAAAATAATCAAAGAAATTGGAATCCCATGTTTTGTTAAAGCAAATAAATCTGGAAGTAGTTTTGGAGTATATAAAGTCAATAAAAAAAGTGAGTTATTACCATCTATTAATAATTCCTTCAAAATTGATAAAGAAATTTTAATTGAGTCTTTTTTAGATGGAACAGAAGTTTCAGTTGGTGTTATGAATTATAAAAAAAATATTAAAATTTTTGGGATTACAGAATTAGTTACAGAAAATGATTTTTTTGATTATGAAGCTAAATATGAAGGGAAATCTAAAGAAATAACACCAGCTAATATTTCTAAAATTCAAAAAAATAATGTTACTAAAATTGCTAAGAAAATATATCAAAAATTGAAGATAAAAGGTTTGTCAAGAAGTGAATTTATTTTTGTTGGTAATACCCCTTATTTTCTTGAATTAAATTCAATTCCTGGACTAACTAAAGAAAGTATTTTTCCAAAACAAGTAAAAATAAATGGAATTTCATTAAAAGAATTATTCACTGATATAGTTAAACAGGCTATTGAATAAATTATTTATATTTAAAAAATGAGAAAAGCAATTTTTCCTGGAACTTTTGACCCTTTTACTTTAGGTCATTTAGATATTTTAAAAAGGAGTCTTTCCTTATTTGATCAAATAACCGTTGGAGTAGGAAGAAACAATCAAAAGAAAACAATGTTTAGTGAAGATGAAAGAATTAAATTTATTAAAAACTGTTTCAAAGATGAATCTAGAGTTGAAGTAAAGAGCTATCAGGGTTTAACTATAGATTTTTGTAAAAAAGTTGGAGCAAATTTCATTGTAAGAGGAATTAGAAATAATGGAGATTTTGAATTTGAAAAAGCTATAGCTAGAACCAATAGAAAACTTTCAAAAATTGAAACTGTATTTTTACTAACATCTGCAAAAACTTCTTTTATAAGTAGCAGTATTGTCAGAGAACTTATTCTAAATAATGGCGATTATAAACTTCTTGTCCCGGATTCCGTTATAATAAACTAGATTCTAGTAATAATTTAATATTAGGATAAGTATTTTTTATTTTTTTTATTTGCGATTTGCTTTTCCAAACAACTTTAGTAATATCTTCTTTAAGTTCAGGCTTTAATTTGTCATCATAATCAGTTTTCATATTAAACCACGCTGTTTCCTTTAAATAATACTTATTCCCTTTTTTAAAAATATGATAAGTGTGTTTAAATAAATTTATAATTACAAGATTCTTAACTCCAGTTTCTTCTTCGACCTCACGTAATGCTGTTTCTTCAATAGATTCTCCTTTATCCTTCTTTCCTTTTGGTAAATCCCATTTGCTTCTTCTGTAAATAAATAAAGTTTCATCTTTAGAATTTTTAACAATTCCTCCCCCAGCTCTAACTAACTTTAATTTTTT
>UINC01000603.1_pt1 | contig 13803 bp, 10 predicted proteins | sample 5385821 | NCBI WGS metagenome assembly UINC01 (sample SAMEA4666929, study PRJEB26691) | marine metagenome | isolation source: Pacific Ocean | place: Pacific Ocean | collected 2011-10-13 | reverse complement strand
CGGAAAGTGCAGAAACAATCCGCCGTAGTTTTGCCTATTGGGATGACATCGATGTTCACATCAATTATGTTCTATATTACTACAAAGTGTATTAATATGGGTAATTAAAAGATGTATCATTATAATACGATATGTTTCATAAATTTTCATAATATCTAACTATTCATAATATCTAATAATTTTAATTCAGCTAATTATTTTCCAAAAAATAACCTAATACAGGGGAGAATCACCAATGCCAGAAAAATTAATATCTCGTTTTGAACAATCTCCAGAACACTTTCTTAGGTCTGTTGATCTGGGAGTTGCAACCATAACGTTAAATCGAGCGAAACGAAAAAAACCCTTAACCTTTGAATCTTATGCAAAAATTCGGGACTGTTTTAGAGACCTCGTATATTCGGAAGAAGTTAAGGGCGTTGTAATAACGGTGCTAGAGAAAACTTTTGTGCTTCTGAGGTTCAAAAACTAATTATTGCCTCGCAGACACTCAAGGATAACTAATGCATGTTTTACTGTAAATAACCTGATTTTTCAATGCCATCAGCTGTTACTTCTCCTGAAGAAGATGTTACTCTCCACTGTCCTTCTTGTGGTGAATCAAAATTCTTATTTGTACCAATGTCCGGTAAAAACGGTGAGCGCTTTGTCCGGATTCACTGTCACAAATGTCAGGAGCATTTATTTTTTCAGAATCCGGAACTGCCCAATAATATAAAATCTCCTGAAGATATTTCCGAACAATGGAAAACTGAGCAAATTAATAATTTACAACTTGAATGGGAGGAATGGTTTCGCTGGAAAAAAAGACACCTTAACAACAGTTCCTCAAGAAAAACTTTACTATCCAAATATGCACAATGGTTTTTAGCCCTTCTGCTTGGAGGTAGTACCTTATTTTTTGTTCTGGACCGTTGGCATCTTCTGGATCCACTTCTCGAAAATCCTGCGGCAAGACAGGAACTGATAACGGAATACGCAGAAAGCCTGCTGGAAGTTCCATGTTTTCCATCAATAATGAAAGTCAAAATTAGGACTGTGCCAATACGTTACACAAGAGAGCGACCGGTGCATAAAAATTGGATTCAGTATGGAGAAGCTGGTATATACTGGGGGGAAGAGCAAATCAAGATTCACCGTTCAAATTTCTGGTTTTTTGGCTGGCCCAAAAAAACACAATTATTAAACACCCTGATCCATGAGTTGCGACACCGGAGCAGTCCTGGACTGGGTCATAACTTAAAATTTTTTAGCTTGGTTGAACACGACACAAAATGCGTACTGACATACTGGTAGGACATACAAAATAAACCGCTTACTTGCATTAATCACTCTTGCTGTATATGAGAGAAACAAGTTTTAGCTTATACCGTTATTATAGCCATTGTCATACATTATTTGTAGTCAACAGTGTTTAACAGTAAAATCAGAATTAAATGGCGAATAGCATAATTTTCTTTTCCCATTTCCTGAGTTTTTCTTGAAAATCACTCTCAGAATCAGCAACAGTTTTTACTGTATCTTTAATTAAATGCAATTTAATGCATTTTTTGTTGACACATAAAACAAATTGATTTAGAATCCCACTTTAAATCAATCGTTTTTTCAAGACTTTCTTGAAAAATTTTTGAACTTTAATTTAGGAGGTAAGATGAAATTAGGTATTTTGGGTACACTTTCAATTGGTGCACTGCTGGTAGGTCAGGTTACATTGGCTGAAACAGTTAAAATTGGATTTGTTACTACGCTCACTGGTGGCGCAGGTGCAATTGGGAATGATATGCGGGATGCGGTTGAGCTTGCGCTTGATCACTTGGGCCGCAAAATGGGCGGTTCAAATGTAAAAATGTTTTATGAAGACGACACATTTAAACCTGATGTCGGTAAACAAAAGACTGAAAAGTTGGTCAAAAAAGACAAAGTTCATTTTGTCACAGGCTACATTTGGAGCCACGTATTAATGGCTTCCCGTAATTCGGTAGTGGGGAAAGGACCTTTTATGATTACCTCCAATGCAGGACCCGGCCCGGTAGCAGGCAAGCTCTGCCACGAAGATTTTTTCTCAACGTCCTGGCAGAATGACCAAACCACGATGGCTATGGGGGAGGTATTAAACCAACTTGGGATCAAGGATCTTTACATCATGGCACCAAACTATGCAGCAGGCAAAGGCATGGTTGCTGGGGTAAATCGAACCTTCAAAGGAAACATCATTGGAAAAGACATGACCAAGTTTCCGGCACAGCTTGATTTCTCAGCTGAACTGGCCAAGATTCGTGCTGCTAAACCAGATGCAGTGTTCGTTTTTTATCCTGGAAAGCATGGAATGCAGTTTTTCAAACAGTATGCCCAAGCGGGCTTGAAAGGTTCAATTCCTTTATACTCTGCATTCACAGTTGATTCCTTAAGCCTTCCTCGTTTGAAGGATTTGGCTGAGGGAAGTTTGATGACACAGTTCTGGGCTCCAGACTTGGATAATGCGGTTAACAAACGTTTTGTTGCCGATTATCGAAAAAAGACCGGACGCTATCCGACTTTCTATGCAGCACAGTCTTATGACACTATCATGCTGATAAACAGTGCTGTAACTGCAGTTGGTGGAGATTTATCCAACAAAGAAGGAATGAGGACTGCCATGCGAAAAGCGAATTTTCCATCAGTGCGTGGACCGTTTAAATACGGAAATAACCATTTCCCAATTCAGAATTTCTACCTGCGTAAAGCAGTTAAAGATGCTGACGGGAATTACACCACAACTATCATAAAAACTGTTTACACCAACCACCAGGATCCTTACGCTAAAGATTGTAAGATGTCCTGGTAGTTTGTCACTTTCCAACTGGCGGAGGGACTTAGGTCCCTCCGTCTCTTCATTTTTCCTTCCACATAATCACAACTTTAGTAAAAGGTTCTGGTGAACTGGACCCTGCTTTTGGAGCAAACCCTGAATGGGTTTCAATTCGGAATTTTACTATTTTTACTAGCAGCAGGACTAACCCTGATCTTTGGCATCATGGATCTGATCAACCTGGCACACGGGTCGCTCTACATGATGGGGGCCTATTTCGCAGCAACTTTCACAAAATGGACAGGTTCATTTCTCCTGGGCGCTATTTTGGCTATTCCTGCCTGTATGGCTTTTGGCATGATCGTAGAAATGATTGCACTGCGCACACTTTACACCCGCAATCATCTCGATCAAGTTTTGGCTACATTCGGACTTATCCTTTTTTTCAATGAATTTGTCAGACTCCTTTGGGGACCAATCGGTTTAGACATTCCACTTCCAGAAGTACTAAACGGCAGCGTAGAGCTCTTCCTGGGAATTCGTTATCCTGCTTTCCGGCTGGTCATCATTGCAGTTGGAATCCTGGTTGCTTTTTTACTCTACCTGCTTGTATCACGTACAAAACTGGGCATGTTGATTCGTGCTGGAGCTAGTAATCGGCAGATGATCAGTGCACTGGGAGTGAACATCAATTTTCTCTATACTATTGTTTTTGGTCTTGGAGCTGCGCTGGCTGGTTTAGCAGGTTTAATGGCAGGACCAATCATGACTGTTGAAATTGGAATGGGCGAAGGAATCTTAATCATTACTTTAGTTGTGATTGTGATTGGAGGTGTCGGATCCATCAAGGGTGCCTTTGTCGCTGCTTTGTTGGTTGGTTTGATTGATACTGTCGGACGTTCCTTTCTTCCAGATATTTTAGGACTCTTTTTTTCCAATGATGTGGCCGATACAGCTGCACCTGCAATTTCTTCCATGTTGATCTACCTCTTGATGGCACTTATTCTGGCCGTCAAACCTCAGGGACTTTTTCCACCAAGAGGAGCTTAGATGAAAGGAACTCCACGTATAATTTTTATAGTTATTTTAATGCTTGGTTTAGGTGTTGTTCCACTGCTTGCAGATTATTTTGATGAACCATTTTACACAGTAATGTTTTCCAGAATGCTTATTCTTTCGATTGGTGCTGTCAGTCTGAATTTAATTTTGGGTTTCGGAGGAATGGTCAGCTTTGGCCATGCAGTTTATTTGGGAATAGGTTCATATATGGTTGGAATTGGAACCATGCATGCCGTTGAGGACGGAATTGAATGGATGGCTAATGGTTTCCTTCAAATTGCACTTGCAATTGTGTTTTCAGCCCTGGCAGGGTTGGTGATAGGAGCAATTTCACTCCGGACTCGTGGAGTATATTTCATTATGATTACACTGGCCTTTTCGCAGATGTTATATTACGTGGCAGTAGGTAACGAAAAATACGGCGGGGATGACGGTTTAAGTCTATACATGCGCAGTGACTTTAATGGTTTGATTGATATTTCAAATGATAATTCACTCTATTACCTGAACTTTGTCTTTCTGCTGCTCAGTTTGTATCTTTCACACAGGTTAATTAACTCTCGTTTTGGAATGTTGATTCGTGGAGCAAAATCAAATGAACAACGTATGCGTGCCATTGGCTTCCCAGTTTTCCGATATCAGCTTGTCGCTTTCGTGATTGCAGGAACAATTTGTGGAATAGCTGGTGTTTTATCTGCTAACCAGACTGAATTTGTTAATCCGTCTGTTATGCATTGGACTAAATCAGGTGATTTGATCATCATGACAGTTTTGGGAGGATTGGGAACGCTTTTCGGCCCGGTCATTGGTGCAGTTGCTTTTCTGTTTTTGGAAGAATTTCTCTCTGGTATCACAGAGTATTGGCAATTATATTTTGGTCCCATGCTGGTTCTAGTTGTCATTTTTGCACGTGGCGGAATAGATGGAATGCTTGTGGGACTTGATAAATGGTGGAGCAGAAACTCTCCTGTTAAGAATGAAAAGGTTGATTAAAATGTTAAGAGTGGACTCACTTTTCAAATCCTATGGTGCTTTATTAGCTACAGACAACCTCTCGTTTCAAGTAAAGAAGGGGGATATACATGCGATTATAGGTCCTAATGGCGCCGGAAAAACTACTCTGATTGGTCAATTGACGGGAGAAATTGAATCTGATTCCGGAAGCATTTTGTTTGATGGAAACAATATTTCCGGAGTCCCGGTACATCTTCGTTCGGCACACGGTTTGGCCCGCTCCTTTCAGATAACCAATATTTTTCATGACATGTCAACTTGGGATAATGTTGCACTTGCGGTTCAGGCACATGCAGGACATTCCTTTCATTTTTGGAAAAACGCCAGTCAAGAACAGGAACTTCGGCGACCTGCAATTGAATTTTTAGCTATGGTCGGTTTGGAAAATCGGGCAGAAATTGTTGCCGGACAGCTTTCTCATGGAGAACACCGTCAGTTGGAAATAGCTATGGCTCTGGCAACTAATCCCAAAATGTTGCTGTTAGATGAACCTATGGCAGGAATGGGACCCAAAGAATCTCAGGCAATAGTTAAGATTCTTCAAAAATTGAAACGTAAACTTACGATTCTGTTGATTGAACATGATATGGACGTTGTTTTCACACTAGCAGACAGAATAACAGTTTTGGTCAATGGCAGAGGAATTGCGACTGATATTCCTGATGCAATCAAGAAAAATCAGAAAGTCATAGCAGCTTATCTTGGTGAGGAGAGCTATCATGCTTGAACTTAAAAACCTGGAAACCTCATATGGACAAAGCCAGGTGCTGTTTGGTGTGGATCTACAGGTAAATGAACGAGAAGTAGTAACTTTACTTGGACGTAATGGAATGGGTAAAACGACTACAATTAATTCAATTATGGGGATGGTGAGAGCACGTTCCGGAGAAATTAATTTTGAAGGCAATCAAATACGTGAATGGCCTGCACACCGTGTTGCTCAATCCGGAATGGGATTGGTACCGGAAGGGCGTCAAATTTTTCCCAATTTGAACGTAATTGAAAACTTAGTCGCAACTTCAGCAAATCGTTTCAAAAACAAGAATCCTTGGACACTGGATCGTGTCTTCAATCTGTTTCCGAGTCTGTTGGAACGTGCTAAAAACATGGGAAACCAGCTTTCAGGTGGAGAACAGCAAATGCTGGCCATCGGCAGAGCTTTAATGACAAATCCCCGCCTCTTGATTTTGGATGAAGCCACAGAAGGTTTAGCTCCGTTAGTTAAAATGGAAATTTGGGAATGCCTGAATGGCTTAAAAACTTCAGGTCAGTCGATTCTTGTCGTGGATAAAAACATAGAAGCTCTCACTCACCTAGCTAATCGACATTACATCATGGAAAAGGGGAAAATTGTCTGGTCTGGTGATTCTCCGGCGCTAATTGCAGATAAGGAGATCCAGCATCGATATTTGGGGATTTAAAACAGCTTTTTTCAAACCCGTTCGCTGACGCCTCCATGCGCCATTGCGTACGGATTACTGCTGTTGCAGGAGCTGCAGCACGTTTTGAGGTAATTGATTTGCTTGTGCCTGCATGGATTGACTGGCCGACAGAAGAATCTGGTTACCAGTTAATTTTGACATCTCTGCGGCCATATCCGTGTCTCTTATGGTTGACTCTCCACGGCTAATGTTTTCTTCTGCAACTCTGAGCGAATTTAGATTGCTTTCAACTGTGTTTTTCTGGAAAGAACCAATTTCTCCTCGCAAAACAGATATTTCGTCAATTGCCTTCTCAATAAGTCTGCCTGAGTTATCAGCACCTTGTTTACTGGTCAAGTCGATATCAAATAAACTTCGAAAACCGCTTTCATTTTCCACACCCAGTGCCAAGTTATTAGTGCGAATGTTTTTTAATGAAAAGCCTTTATCCGTACCAGGTTTTGTTCCGAGACCAACATTCTTGGTCTGTTGCGATATGTGAACATAGCCTTCTATTATTGGATTACTTGGAGAACCCACGATTTCTTCCTGGGTCTCTTCAACAAATTCTGTTCCTACGACTTCACCTTGCTCATTTTTGACAGGCACTTCTTTGAGTCCAATAGAACGATCATATTGTATGGTTATTCCCTGTGCAGGAGAAGAACGTTTGATTGCAGTCAGGAATTGTCCTTTCCCATTCGTAAAACTGTCACCAATTTTTCCGGCTACATCCAAGCCCGGTATTGATGATTCAGCAACATTGGACACTTTTGTCAGCAAACCTGAAATATTAGTGGTGAGCGAAAAAGTAGGGGAAGCACCAAAATCTTTGTGTCGGATATAAAATGTGTTTTCTGGTGTTTCAAAGGCCTCCAAAGCTAAACCACTTCCTTCAATTGCTTCGTTAATGGAATTGATAACAATCGCTCGAATATTTTTCGAAGCCTCCTCTGCGGGAAAGCGTGAAGGATCTTGCTTATAGTTTGACAAAACTTCATCAATATTTTCTTTAACTTTCCCAAACCTTGTGTCGACTTCAACGTTGCGGCCACCTTCACTGAGCAATATTTTAACTCCTTCACCTATATTTTGTACTGTCAACGGTACAGAGCCTCTTATATGTGGTTGCGTTGCTACCTGTGTAATATCAACTGCATATCCCTCCATCGGGGAAGCTTCAGTCCAAGTTTCAGCATTAACGAAACGTATGTTATTGCCTACAGAAGCACCATTTGCACCCATGCTACCATCAAGTAATATTCTACCGTTGAACTCGGCTGTTTTCACAATTCGATCTAAAGTGCTAAGCAAGTTTTGCACTTCATGCTGATCTGCAGCCAACATTGAATCATCGTTAACTGCTTCGTTTGCAGCGTGAACTGATAATTGCTTCAAACGAATCAATATGTTGCTGGCCTCACTCAGGGCCCCCTCGGCAGTTTGAAACATGGCAATAGCATTTTCATTGTTGCTGTAAGCCTGCCTCAATCCCGCAATTTGTCCTCTCAATCGTTCTGAAGCTATCAGCGAAGCCGGACCATCAGCGGCACTGTTTATCTTTGTCCCGGAACTCAATTTTTCAATTGAGCTTCTAACGTTTCTTAAATTGTTGTCTGAGTGCCGTAATGTATTCAAAGATGTTGCATTACTTCGAATTCTCATTTTGTTCTCCCATAATTAATCTAAAGTTAGGCTTCTGCGTTGAAACTAACACAATGTTTCAGCTAGCAGATAAAACCCTTGTCTTGCTTTTCGGCATTCTTAAAAAAAACTTTAAAGTAATTATGAAATTTTTGTTAGTGCAGTTAATTTTCACCGGCTTATGGCATTAGCTGAACTGTGATTCTGTCTGCCAGCAACATTCCTTTGGGCGTCAAACACAAGTGCTGACCTTCCCAAAATGCACGTCCATCATCGCAAAGTTCTTGAACAAAATTTAACTGTTGATTTTGCAAATGCAATCCATAGCGCGTCTGCCATTCTTTAATATTAATTCCTTCACACTGACGTAAACCGAGCATCAAAAATTCAACTGCCAGTTGTTTTCCTGAAAGTTGTTCTATAAATTCAGTTGGCCATGTATTTTGTCCAAGATGCTGAAGGTAAGTCCTGATAGAACGAACATTGCCCCAGCGTGTTTGCCTATGGTATGAGTGTGCTCCAACTCCAAATCCCAAATATTCTTGACCAGACCAGACCAGCAAATTTTGTCGGCCTTCGTTAGTTTTTTTTGAAAAGTTAGAAATTTCATACTGAAACAGTCCTGCCTTTTCCAGATTGTCTGTCGCCCACAAATACATTTCCTCATATTGTTCCAGATGTTCAGGTTCCCAGTTCCGGATTTGAGGATTATTACCAAAAGGCGTCCGTTCATGAATTTCAAGGCCATACAATGAAATATGGGAAGGTTCGTATCTCAGTGCTTCCTCGACATCATTTTTGAACATAACAATACTCTGTTCGGGAATACCAAACATCAGATCAAGGTTCCAGTTATCAAATGATGAGTTTGTTATGACTGCAATTGCATTACGTAGATCTGCAACAGTATGACAACGTCCCAACTTCTGAAGAGTTGAAGTCTGGAAACTCTGTCCTCCCAAACTGAGCCGATTGACACCAATATCTGCAAGTCCACTGAGATATTCCGGATTTACATCATCCGGATTCATTTCAAAAGCAATCTCTATTTGATCAGACCAGGGAAAATTTTCACGGACTTTTGTAAGTAACACTGACACTTCCGGTATAGTTAGACAGGAAGGGGTACCTCCCCCGATATAAATTGATTTGAGCAAAATCTGCCCAGAAAGTTTTTCTTCATTCTCTTTCCGTTCCATGTCTTTCAGCATTTCTGCACGTCGGTCAATTTCGCCTACCATACCCCGAATATATTTTTCATGCATTTTTGCTCGATCACGACGTACCGTAAAGGAGCAAAACGGACAAATCGTGCGACAAAAAGGGATATGAAGATAAACCGCTGGAATCGGACTACGTTTTTTTTGCATTGTTTCGGATAAATCCAATTTATTTTACTTTTATATATCAGACAACTAATTGTTTATGTTTGATTTAACAGAAGATATTTTTTATTGATTTTCTGAACCAGATAAATTACATTATGATACCTGCATATTTATTATATTTTTTGTCATGCAGCCTTTGTTTCAAATGTACTCACATATGGTTGCTGTTCTCAAGTAAATTCAAGCTTTTATTCGTTTATATTGTTGATTTAATTATCATTATATATCACTTAGAATACCGGGAATTGTATTTTATCTATAACTTGAGAAACACTAAATTGGCAAAATAAAGAACATTATTATGTAACTGATTGCTTATTTTTCTGCTTTGGCTCTACGGCAATAGAATTTTCATGTTTTTTGCATAAACAAAGCAGAAAAAAAGTACAAATTCAACCTGCAATTTTTACCAGTTTTAGTATACTATTTTTAAAATACACCATGGATTGGTTAAACTTAAAACTTATTTTAGAATACATATCAAGAAAAGGCATCTATGAAAATTAAGCGCCTGTTCACCATGGAAGGTGAAAGTCCGTACGGATCAATAGAATTTGAAAACCGTGCTTCCGTTATCCGGAACCCGGACGGTTCAATAGTCTCCAAGTGGGATAATGTGTCTGTACCAAAACATTGGTCACAGGTCGCCACTGACATCATGGCACAGAAATATTTTCGCAAAGCCGGCATACCAAAGCACTTGAAATCCGCAAAAGAAAAAGGAGTTCCTGACTGGCTGCAACCCTCTCTTTATGACCAGGCTAAGGCTGATCAGGAAGCTTCAGAGGCAGATTCTTCAGCAGTTGATACTACCGTTTCGGAAACCGATGCGAGAGAAGTTTTTCATCGGCTTGCCGGTTGCTGGACGTATTGGGGGTACAAACATAACTATTTCGACACAGAAGAAGATGCGAGGGCATTTTATGATGAATTATGTCATATGCTGGCCAATCAAATGGCTGCACCAAACTCTCCTCAGTGGTTCAATACCGGACTTAACTGGGCCTATGGTTTGAACGGACCAGCACAAGGACATTTTTTCGTAGATCCAAAAACAGAAGAAGTAATGCCTTCTAAAGATGCATACACACGACCACAACCACATGCATGTTTCATCCAATCAGTGAAGGACGATTTGGTACGAGATGGCGGCATAATGGATTTGTGGACCCGTGAAGCCCGTCTATTTAAATATGGTTCAGGAACAGGTTCTAATTTTTCTGATTTGCGCGGTGATGCAGAGCCGCTTTCCGGTGGTGGTGTTTCTTCCGGACTAATGTCATTTCTTAAAATTGGAGATTCAGCTGCGGGTGCCATCAAGTCCGGTGGTACAACACGTCGTGCAGCTAAAATGATCTGTCTGGATGCAGATCATCCTGATATTGAACAATTTATTAACTGGAAAGTTCACGAGGAACAAAAAGTTGCCGCTCTGGTTTCAGGTTCCAAAACGATAAAAAGGCTGATCAAAGAGTTGTTTGAAGCAATTCACGGCTGGGAGAATGAGTCTGAAAAGTTTGATATAGAACTTAACAAAGATCTGCGCTCTGTTGTCAAAGCTTCCCGTTTGGCATCTATGCCTTTCAGCTACGTGTACCGCATAATCCATTTATCCAAACAGGGATATACTGGAGTATTGTTTGATGAGTACGATACTGATTGGAATTCTGAAGCATACCAAACAGTTGGCGGGCAAAACTCTAATAATTCTGTTCGCTTGAATAATGCTTTCATGCAAGCAGTTGAACAGGGCAAAGACTGGAATCTCTACTGGCGAGTTGAAAAGGTCAAAGCAGAAAAAGAAGGCAGAGAGCCGGTTCCTTGCAAAAAACTAAAGGCTACCGAACTCTGGGAAGAAATTGCATACGCAGCCTGGGCTTCTGCGGATCCTGGAATTCAGTTTGACTCAACAATCAACGAGTGGCACACATGTCCGGCTGATGGTCCAATTCGGGCATCTAACCCATGCAGTGAGTACATGTTTTTGGATGATACAGCCTGCAATTTAGCTTCGTTGAACTTGCTTCAGTTTCGAGATCCTAAAACGGGAGAACTTGATATTGTAAAATTGCGTCATGGTTCAAGAATTTGGACAATAGTTCTGGAAATTAGTGTTTTGATGGCACAATTTCCAAGCAGAAACATTGCAGATCTCTCTTACGAGTTCCGCACTCTTGGCTTGGGTTACGCCAATATGGGGACATATTTAATGGTTAACGGTATTCCTTATGATTCTGCAAAAGCCCTTGCTATTTGTGGTGCCGTGACTTCCATTATGCACATGACTTCTTACGCAACTTCTGCTGAAATGGCGAAAGAGCTTGGTACATTTTCCGGCTACGAAAAGAACAAGGATAATATGCTGCGGGTGATCAGGAATCATCGGCGGGCTGCATTTCGTGCACCGGATAGTGAATATGAAGGATTGACCATCAAACCGGTTGGAATAGACAGTCAGCACTGTCCTCCAGAACTGCTGAAGGCAGCTCAACAAGATGCCAATACGGCCCTAAAACTGGGAGAAAAACACGGTTTCCGTAACGCACAGGTCACTGTGATTGCACCAACTGGAACTATCGGTTTACTGATGGATTGTGATACTACCGGAATCGAGCCGGACTTTGCTTTGGTTAAGTTCAAGAAACTTGCAGGCGGCGGTTATTTCAAAATCATTAACAATTCGATTCCACCGGCTTTATATAAACTTGGATATGATGACTCGGAAGTTTCTGACATTGTACACTATATCAAAGGGCACGCACGACTGGACGGAAGCCCCTGCATCAATGCAAACATTTTGCGTACCAAAGGATTTACGAGCGAGGTCCTAAAACGCATTGAAGAGCAATTGCCTACTGCATTTGATATCAGCTTTGTTTTTAACATGTATACTCTTGGTGAGTCATTTTGTAAGGAAACGCTGGGATTGAGTGACGAGCAACTGGGAGATTTTGACTTCAGTATTCTCAAGCATCTCGGGTTCAGCAGTAAAGAAATTGAGGCTGCAAACGATTATATTTGCGGAACAATGACAATTGAGGATGCTCCGCACATCAAACCGGAACATTACAGCGTTTTTGACTGCGCAAACAAATGCGGTCGAAAAGGTAAACGTTTTATTGCTCCAGAAGCGCACATCCGCATGATGGCAGTGGCCCAGCCTTTTATTTCCGGATCCATCTCAAAAACTATCAATATGCCAAATGAAGTTAATATCACTGATATTAAAAAGGTTTTATCCTCTTCCTGGCATTACGGATTGAAGTGCAACGCACTATATCGCGACGGTTCCAAACTTAGTCAGCCGCTTAATGTGAATGTGGAGGAGTACTTGTGGGACGAAGATGAGGTTGAAGGAGATATTGCTGCTGAAAAACCGGAACAAGTCCGGATTGCGGAAAAAATAATTCACCGCTACATAGCCAAACGCAGAAAATTACCACACCGTCGCAGCGGCTACACTCAAAAAGCGGTCATCGGAGGGCACAAACTCTATCTGCGTACCGGTGAATATGAAGATGGTACAATAGGCGAAATTTTTCTTGATATGCACAAAGAGGGAGCCGCTTTCAGAAGCTTGATGAACAGCTTTGCAATTGCAATTTCACTGGGCTTGCAGCATGGTGTTCCACTGGAAGAATTTGTGGAAGCCTTTATTTTTACACGTTTTGAACCAAACGGTATGGTTTCTGGAAATGACTCAATCAAAATGAGTACATCCATTATTGATTACATTTTCCGTGAACTTGCAATTTCTTACCTTGGTCGCAACGATCTGGCTCAGGTCAATCCTGACGAGTTACAAGCCAGTGCAGTACATACACAAAATGAGGATCAACCCGAGTTTGACAACGAACAAGTAGTTTCGGAGAGGACTCTCAGCACTGAAGAAAGTCTGGCCTTTCTGGAACAGGAGGAAAGCGATTTTGAAGGAGTAGATTTTGCTCTGTTAAAAAATTCTGATCCAAAACCGGAACAGGTACATGCTGAATTTACTGGCAATTCAGATTTTGGTACTGATACATCGACAGAAAGTTGGGAGACACAGGAACGTTCCACAACAACCCTTGTTCAAGAAGCACGAATGAAGGGTTATGAGGGTGAAGCCTGTCACACCTGTCAGCAGTTCACTATGGTACGTAACGGTTCATGTCTCAAATGTGCTTCCTGTGGAGCAACAAGTGGTTGTTCATAAAATTTCAGCAGTATTGTAGCCGTGAGCAAAAACAGCTCTTCTATTTCCTGTCAAGCAACGGCCTTAAAATTTTACGCTAATGAAAACTTTGGACTGCGGGTTGAGGTGTTAATCTCAGCCTGCAAATCTAAAAATTCATGTCTCACCTTTTAGTGACCCCACCTTCACACTTATATAAAAGTCCGCAACGTGGAATTGCTTTGTTGATCACGCTGGTTATTTTGGCCCTGCTTGCCGTTTTCATGACAGAGTTTTCTTTTGAAACAAAACTCGAAACAAGGGGTATCCAAAATT
>UINC01000598.1_pt1 | contig 13836 bp, 9 predicted proteins | sample 5385821 | NCBI WGS metagenome assembly UINC01 (sample SAMEA4666929, study PRJEB26691) | marine metagenome | isolation source: Pacific Ocean | place: Pacific Ocean | collected 2011-10-13 | reverse complement strand
ATGCTGCAAATTAAATGCGGTATTGTCAAACTGAATCAAAGTTGATTGGTAATTGACGTTAAATCACTTTGCAAACGAGTTCCACAAAAAACTTGTCCTAATTTTTTCATTACATAACATAATCGGTGAAGCACGGACTAAATTAATGGGAATTGAAGAAAATGATAATGGACAGGGTAATGGATCAATGGTAAATTAATGGTTAATGAATGCGGACAAATGCTATATGTAAGAAATCAAATATTTCACAATCCGTTGGCATTACCAGTGTGGCAGGGTAGCTCAGTTGGTGAGAGCGCGGGATTCATAACCCCGAGGTCGGCAGTTCAAATCTGCCTCCTGCTACCAACAATTTCTGATAGTTACTGCACATTGATTAGAAGAAGGCATTGGATATTCGGGAGTCAATAATCAGGTCATCGACTCTTTCTGCTTCTTTCGAGCATATTTCAAATTCTTGATGGCTCCAGGCATATGGGGGTGAATCCTCAGTCCTGCTTCCAGAGCCTGTATGGCTCCCGTCCAGTCTTCCAATGCCATACGTATCAGTCCCTGCCCTGAAAGTGCTCCAAAATGCCTAGGTTCAAGTTCAAGGGTACGTAGAACATCTTCTTCAGATTCTTGGAAACGTCCCATGAGATAAAGTACAGTGGCTCGTTTATTCCATCCTTCTGCAAATTCAGGTTCTATTAGAATCAACTGACTAAAATAGCCCAAAGCATTCTCAAATTTTTGATGTTTCAGGGCTTCAATACCCAGAAACAGTGAACTCTGCACCTTGGGGTTTCGGTGCTCCATCCAGATCTTCCAGATCTGGATTTCAAACGATGAGGCTTTTTGCATACTGACAGAGGCCTTTAGATCGTTGAACAGCACCTCAAGCCTTAAGTCATTCTGATCGGCCTTCATTGGAGGAACCAGAATTAGGAAAACAATGGTAATCGGAATGTAGAAGATGTGTTTGAAAAGAAATCGATTCATTGTGATAACCGGATGTAATTTATCATGCTTTGAGTTCCTTTGAACTAGTGGGTGTTACAGGAGTGATGGGAGGTAAATGAGCCTCAATCGATTTCCCAGCTTCGAGCAGTGTGCCTTCACTGAACCTTGCTCCAATCAACTGTACACCCATAGGAACTCTGGAGTCGCTTTTCCCAGTTGCTACACTGAGCCCAGGAAAACCCATGAACGGTGGAGCAATCATGGGAAGCATCGACTTAAATACTTCATCAAAAGCAGCAGGAGATTCAAGATCTTTGAGATCAGGAAAAGGTGGATCAGCAGAAACTGGAGAGAGAATTATGGGATATTGATTGAAAAACTGCTGCCATTCCCTTGCAAGAGTGATACGCCTTTGCAAGGCATCCATGAACTCATTAAGGTCGGGTTCAGGGCAGAGTCGAACCATTTGTTCATATACAAACGATGCATCCGGATCGTCTTCTTTGCGGATGTCAGCGGCTTCTGTGCGCCTGAATTCCGCCAACCACAAGATTGCCTGAAGTTTCGCGGCTTCGCCAAATTCTGGACCTTCGGTTTCTTCAACTATCCATCCCTCTTTTTCCAAAAGTTTACCAGCTTTGTGAAGGGCGCTAATGACATCAGTATCAAGATTCAATCCAGGAATGTGACTTATTAGGGCAACCCTCTTTGATTGTGGACTTAACCATAAGGGGGCAGGTGTCCACCAAGGATCCTCCGCACTTTTTTGAGCCATTGCTTGAAGGCCAAGGGCTAGATCTTCCATGGAACGGGCAAGAGGTCCAGGAACGGACATGATCTGCCCACCAATATGACGATCCAGCGCAGAGAAATTAACATTAGGAACTCTGCCAAAGCTCGGACGCAAGCCATGTATGCCACAGGCATAAGCTGGATAGCGGATTGACCCTGCGATGTCAGTACCGTGGCCAATTGCGCCAATGCCCGATGCGGTTGCTGCCGCTGCACCACCCGACGATCCTCCTGGTGTTATCAAAGGGTCGTGGGGATTCAAGGTGTGGCCATGTAGACGGTTCCTGGTGAACCAATGAAGACTGAAGGCAGGTGTATTTGTTCGGCCAATGATGATTGCTCCAGCATCTCTTAAATTCTTGACCACTGGATTGTCTTTTGAAGTAACCAGATTCTGTTGAATGCTAAGCCCGTTGGTTGTTGCAAATCCTGCCTGGTCTGTATTAACTTTCACCGTCACCGGGACTCCTGCCAGACATCCGACATCACATTCTTTGGCTAACATACCGTCAATTCTATTCGCCTCATCTAAAGCTATTTCTGGCATCAACTGGACAACAGCGTTTATTCTCCCATTGACCTCATCAAGCCTCGCAAGTGAAGACTCCACCACTTCACGAGCTGAAACTTCACGACTTCTGACTTTTTCAGCAACCTTTGACGCATTCCATTTCCAATATTCATTCATTGGTTACCATTTATTCATATAATTACGCGTTATTTTCCCATTACTTAAAACTGTGTCGTTACTTGCATCAACTGACGAGTAAGTGTGAACTCCTGAACTATAATTAGTATAATAACATAACATCGTGTGATATATTGCATTTAGCCCTGCATTAGCTAAAGAAGCAGTAAATCCTGAATTAGCTACAGAAACAGTAAATGTTGATGAATTGTCCAAAGTTATAGTAGGAAGTTATGATAATGATACCAAAACAACTAACTTCCCCTCAAGTGAAATCCCTTTGGGATGTGGTGGAACAGAAAACCCTTCTAAAATTTCCCCAAGTTTCATCATCTCATTCCTCCATAAAACAAATTTATCAGATACTTACTTGTGAACTAAAAAAACAAGAGTGAAGCTATAATTATTACTACCAAGGAGTAAAAATGGCTAATGACAAAATAAAAGGCAGGACATTAGCCAAAAACACCATTCTTGCAGAATTTTCCAAATGGTGTTAAAACATGTATCTCGCAGAAGCCAAGAGATCTGATTGATAGTTTACCTGAAACCAAAGTAATAACTTGTCTGATAAATATGCCTGAATCCACTCCCAGACGTAAGCTTACCGCAATTCTTGCCGCCGACGTGGTGGGCTTCAGCAAGATGATGGGTGAAAACGAAGAACGTACTTTGCGCAACCTCAAAGTCTGCCGAACCCTCACTGATGAATCTATTGTAGCCCACCACGGGAGAGTCTTCGGCAGCGCAGGCGACTCAATAATTGCCGAGTTCGGCAGTCCGGTGGATGCAATTGTAGCATCGGTGGAGTTTCAGAAAAACCTGCGTGACCGCAACAACGAAGTCGATCCTGAAGACCAGATGCAGTTCCGGGTGGGCCTGAACATGGGCGACGTTATCGTAGAAGGCGATAACCTTTATGGAGATGGTGTCAACGTGGCGGCGAGGCTTGAGCCGCTGGCGGAACCGGGAGGCATCCTCGTCTCTGGAAAGTTCTACGACGAGGTGCGCCGCAAGCTCGATCTGGGTTTCGTGAATAAAGGGGCTCAGGAGATGAAGAACATCGAGGAACCGGTGTATACCTTTAAGGTCTTGTTGGGACACGAAACGGAGGAGGCCTCGCAGACTACCTCTGCATCACACTCTGCGGCTCCGGCGGCAGTGACCTCAGCGGTTGTCAACGAAAAACCACGCCTGATTGTGCTGCCCTTCAGAAATCTGAACAACGTGGAGGACAACGATTTTCTGGTAGACGGAATTGTGGAGGACATCATCACAGAGTTCTCAAGGATCCACTCAATCGAGATCATTTCCCGCAACACCGCATTTTCCTTCAAGGGCAAGGAAACTGACAATACCCAAATCGCCGCGGAGTTCGGAATCAATTATATTGCCACCGGAAGTATCCGCTCCTCAGGAAACCGCATCCGGATTTCCGTGGAACTGATCGATCCGATCACGGGCAGTTCAATTTGGAGCGAGCGTTACGACCGCACCATGCAGGACGTGTTTGAGGTGCAGGACGAGATTGTCCGGAAGGTCATGGTTGCGCTTGTGGGCAATCTGGAGATGGCAGGTCTGGAACGCGCCAAACGTAAGCCCACCGAAAACTTGACCTCCTACGAGTACCTGCTGCGGGGCCGGGACTTCCACCACAAGTTTTCCAAGGAGGGTGTGCTTTCCGCCCTGGAGATGCTGGACAAATCCATTGAAGCCGACCCCAACAACGCACAGGCTTATGCCTGGCGGGCCTGCTCACTAGGACAAGGGCTGGGCAGAGGGTATTTGGAAGGAGACCAAGAAACGCATTTCCAGAAACTTCAATCGTTGATCCAGAAGGCACTGGAACTGGACGAGAACGATCTTGAGTGCAACCGCATACTCTGCGAGCTGAACAAGCTCTTTGAGGACTTTGAGCAGTCCGAGTTTTATGGCAAGAAAGCCTACGACATGAACTCCAACGACCCTCGTGTTGTGTGTGCCTATGGAGAGTTGCTAGTGCTTACCAACAGAGCCGAGGAGGGCACCGACTTGCTGATCAAGGCCTATGAACTGGACCCGGTGGGGATGGGGGCTTCCAATGCCGACAAGCGGCTGGGAGACGTCATGTTCGGGACGTATGTGAAGGGCGACTTTCAGCAGTGTCTGGAGTATGACAAGAAGATTGGCAAGAAGCAGCCCATCGCCTGGGCTGCCAAAATCGCCAGTTTGGAATCCTTAAACCAATCACAGGAGAAAGAGGCTGAACTGAAAAAATTTGCAGACGCCTACCCTGAGCTGGTGCTGGAGGAGGAAATCGACAAGTTGCACTTTCAGGACACACGTGTGAAGCAAACCATGAAGGATTTGGTCGCTTGAACCACAATCTACATCTGAAAAGGAAATTGTATTATGGCCCCAAGCGCCGTGATTTGGGGATCACGGTCCAGACGTTTCCAGATTTTTCAGTTCTAATGGTCATGAGTTCTCTTTTTTGATGATACCTGATAATGATGAAAGCAATCTGACTGCGGCAACATGATGGACTTATTTTTCAATACTGAAATCCATGTTACCTAGCAACTCCACCAAAAACAGCTAGCAGACTCAATACCAATTAGAATTAGATAGAATCTATGCAGCAATGCACAGGCTTCATCACTATTCTTAATTGCTTGTTTCAGGAATCAGCGATGCAAAACCATTTATGAATCACTTGAAAAATGAGCCGAAAGTTTAATTTCCTACACAGTAAATAATCTTTGACTGCCGAACTGTTTATGACTTTTTCTTTTAGGACCTGAAAAGACAAATCTCGTTTTCACTAAGTTAAACTGCTGCATCATCAGTTTAACTCAAAATTCTTATACAGTTTGAGGCTTTTTAACCGAACATTAGAATGAAAAAACTGCAACACAAGTAATCATTGCCATTGAATACAAAAACCCTAACCAACCCTGTGTTTATCAAATGATCGGGAGAATCAGGATCTATGTTTTATACCTTGACACGCAAATTCAGCAACAAAATTATTCAGTTTTGCGTACCTTTAACAGCTGATGTTTTTACCCGTCTGGGTGCAGAATGAATAAGTTGAGATAATGACTTTAAATCGTTTTTCAACTCCTCAAATGATGGCCTGGCTTTCTGCCGTACTTTGTTTTCAGCAGCTAAGTTTTTAGCTTTCAGAACTTCGTTGACGTGTACCTCTTTGGGAGTAACTCCGGAAAGGTCCTGCTTGTGAACCTGATTCAGAAAAGATTCTTTTTTCTCCATTTCTGGTTCCAGTTTGCTGATCTTGCAGATAAACTCCTGATTTTGTGCATCTTCATCATGCTCTGAAACCACGTTTTCTGTAGGGGAATCTTCTTCCCGAACTTCGCAATGCTGCTCTGGTAAGTAGTTCGACTTGACAATATTTTCCTTCTCTGCTCCCAGAACAAACTCAGTTTCCGCAATTTCTTCTATTTCTACAGCCTCTTCAACCGCCACTGCCGTCACGTTTTCAGAATGAACTGTGCCTTCTTCTCCCCCCTCAATCTGACATAATGACACATCTTCAAGTTTATTATCCTCAACACATTCTTCTACATTTTGTTCTGTTGGCATATTTTCACTCAGCCCTGCCGCTGCTTCTACAGCCTTTTCAGCCTCTTCAGCCTCTGATACCTCAAATGCCTCTTCCACCTCTATAGTCTCTTCAACCTCTATTGCCTTCGCAGCTTCTTCAGTCGATTCAGCCGGTTCAGTTGATTCATTTTTGTCACTATAGGTCAAATTCTTATTCGTTTCAAAAAACTCAGCAAACATGTTGTCTGAGCAAAAAGTTTCTTCCTGCAGAGGCTCTGAATCCACGTACAAATCCAGGTCTTTGTTTTTCTGAGCTTTTTCTGCAGACTCTGTTAACTCATTTTCATTTTGCAGGCAGACTTCTTCCTCTACAACTTGAGCAATATGAGTTGACAAATCATCTTCAACATGAGTTGTTTCTTCTGCTTCCGGGGCAATCTCAGTACCCATGTAATCTTCCACAAAACCTTCCACAAAATCCTCTTCATGCTCTTCTTCCGGGGCAATCTCAGTATCCGTGTACTCTACAGCATAATCCTCTTCCTGCTCTTCTTCCAAAAACCATGCTTCCGGCTCAATCTCCGTGCCCACGTAATCTTCCACAAAATCCTCTTCATGCTCTTCTCCCAGAGGCTGTTCTTTCAAGCTTATCACTGTACCAGCGTATTCTGCCGCATAATCTTCCACCTTCTCTTCTTCCAGAGTATCTTCCGGCTCTGAGACATTTTCTTCAGGAAAAGCTGGCTGCTGAGAATTTTCAGGAGAATCGTCGTTCAAACTGCCGCAGAGAGTTTCTTCTTTTTCTGCTGAATCAAGTACAGAATTTGCTTTTTCACCAGCCATGCTGCTTGAATTTTTCTGGGCCTCGTCCAGCAAATGTGCATAGCGCTGCGTCATTAAAGATGATTTCTGAGTTAACAGCGCTTGCAACGTCTCGAGTTCAACATTCCCGCTGGAAGCCAGCATGGAGGCATATACGTGTCTTAAACCCTGCAAAATCCTGAAATCATCCGGAAGTCCCGCTTTTAACTTGATCCGGAGCAGGGGTCGTTTGCACTCAGTGCGTTTCTTTCCCCCGCGTCCGGGAAAAACAAACTTGCTTCCTGCTTCTGCTTGAGCCTGCTCAATCAAAACATTTTCGGCCAACTCATTCAGCGGTATTGTCGAATGCTGTTCTTTATTGCCGGATCTGATAGTGATAGTTTTGTTGTGAAAATCAATATCGCTCCAGCTGAGACTAAACAGTTCACCGCGCCTCATTCCGGTAAAGAGTGCCAACCGCACCAGGTTGCTGACCTGAACATCCTGCTCTTCATCCAAAACATCCAGCAATTTCTGCAGCTGATCCTGAGTCAGACTCTCGGTTTTATGATTTTCCACCCTGGGCATTTCTATCTTGAAACTCAATCCGGGGCATAATTTCTTTTTGGCTGCAAAGTTGGCAAGACGCCGCAACAGCTCCAGTGCATGACGGACTGTAGCGGGTTTTAACCTTTTGTTTTGCAGATTTTGCCTGATTCTCTCTACATCGCCAAGAGTAACATCTTCAGGGGTTTTATCCGCAAATTCCATTTCAAGGTAGTTCTTGAAGCGATAAACATCATTTTCACGGCCTTTCAGTTCACGGCGAATGCGCAAATACTCAGCAAAAATTTTTGAAAACGTCCAGTGCTGCTGATCTTTGTATAGTACTTTAGACTGCATCTCACCGTCTGCCGTGTAGATTCCGGACTTTCTTTCTGTTCTCATTTGATCGGCTTTTTCTGCATTCCAACCCTGATTGCTGCGTCCGGCCTTTTCTTCAATACTTTTTCCATTCCGCTTGTAGCGGATAAAAAATGATTGAACTTGATTGGCAAGTTCCACAAAATAAACGCCGCTGTACTCTGTCCTGTGTCTGATTTGTCTGGGCATATTAGTCTCCGGATTTAGTGAATGACATTCCCGTAAAAAGTTGACGTTCCAACAGAAAAAGTAATACAGAAACTTGTAAGTTTCTGTATTAATAGATTCCTGCTTTAGCGTAAATAATGGCAAACAAGTCCTGTATTCTGACTTTTTAACAAAATCTACGCTAAAAACTATTTGTTAATGTCATTATTTTCCCCCACTCTTTCGCCCAACAAATAACGGTTGGCCTGCCAAGTGAAAGAATTTTTTTATCTGCGTTTATTTAACAAACAACTAAAATAAAAGGATAATTTGTTACGCTATGCATTTTCCATGACAAACTAAAACAAAAAAGCATAACCCCGCAGTCTTAAATCAAATGCACTGAACAGATCCTTATATTATCAGTTGGTTACGAGCTCCAACAGAAACAATTCGCAGATCTTTGCTATTTGCTGGCAGGTTCATCAGACTTGCACCGTATGCTTTTCTGCCTTTCCATTTTTGCCATCTGAGTTTATTCTATGACGCTGACTTTGAGATTTAGACAGTTTTGATATTTTAACCTCTTTTACTTGAAGGATATAAATGAGTAAATCAATTTCAATTCTTGGAATTTTTGTCGCTGACCTTACGTTCCGAACCGAGCGTATGCCCAACAAAGGCGAAACATACATCGGAAATTCATTCAAACTCGGTCCTGGTGGAAAGGGTTCAAATCAAGCTGTTGCAGCACGTAGAGCTGGAGCAGAAACAATGTTCATCACTAAGATCGGCAAAGACACATTTGGTGAGATGGCAATGAAACTTTATGCAGATGAAGGCATCAACTCCAAATATGTCTGGGAAATTCCGGATATGTCGACCGGTGCTGCCTCAATCGTGGTGAACGAAGAAACCGGTGACAACGCAATTATTGTCGTACCAGGAGCCGCTGATGCAATGGTTCCGGATGATTTGGATACTGCTGAAGCAGGAATTGCTGATTGTGCATTTTTCATGGCATCGCTTGAAGTGCCTATTCCTGTCATGCAGCACGGTTTGGAAGTAGCAAAAAGAAACGGAGTACCGACAATTCTCAATCCTGCACCTGCTGCAATACTGCCGGATGAGGTGTATGGACTCTCTGACTATTTCACACCAAACGAAACTGAAGCAGCCATTCTGGCCGGAATTCCAGTGGTAACTATAGAAGATGCAGAGGAAGCAGCCAAAATCTTTTTGCAACGCGGCATTGATACAGTCGTTATCACACTGGGTGAAAAAGGTGCTTATGTACGTAATTCAGTAATCAATCAGCATGTGCCAGCCTTTGACATGGGTGGTAAAGTACTTGAAACCACTGGTGCCGGCGATGCCTTTAATGGAGGATTTGCCTATGCTTTGGCCGAGGGAATGTCCTTGATTGAAGCAGTCCGCTTTGGTTCTGCAACTGCCGCCATATCCGTGACTCGCCTTGGAACTGCTCCGGCAATGCCTGTTAACAGTGAGATTCAGGACTTACTTAACAAATAAAAGAAGAAATTCTGTGTTATCCCAATCAATGTTTTTCCTATGGCTGGAATTGTGAAGGACGTAGGGTTTATCCATAGAAGAGTGTAAAATACAAATTTGAGGATTATATTGACTAACTCCCAACCCCGAAGAAATCCCGGTACTGAGCTTAATTTAGACTGGATAGACAGCGTTCAAATGAACCACAGCGCGCTTGAACGACGTTGCGCAACTTTGAGCAAACGCCGAAGCATCAAAAAAGACTGGCAGGCCGCCTGGCTGCTGAAAAGTCTGCGCTGCATGGATCTAACTACACTATCCAGTGATGACACGCCACAACGTGTACGCCGTCTTTGCGCTAAAGCACGCCAGCCCCTGCGCCCGGAACTGATCGAGAGTCTAGGTGTGAAGGAACTTAATCTACGTGTCGGCGCAGTCTGCGTTTATCATGCATATGTGAAAACTGCTGTTGAGGCCTTGAAAAATACTGGAATTCCTGTAGCTGCAGTTTCAACCGGATTTCCGCACGGGCTTAATCCCATGCCCCGGCGCATCGAAGAAATCAAGGATTCTGTGACTGCAGGTGCTGAGGAAATCGACATTGTCATTACCCGAGCTTATGTGTTTGCAGGGGATTGGCAAGCTCTTTACGATGAAATTTCAGCTTTCCGCAAAGCGTGCGGCGCAGCTCATCTGAAAACTATTTTGGGAACCGGAGAACTCGGCACTTTCCGCAACGTAGCCAAAGCCAGTTTGGTCTGTATGATGGCCGGTGCAGATTATATCAAGACCTCTACCGGAAAAGAAAGCGTCAATGCAACCCTTCCTGTGAGTTTGGTGATGATCCGGATGATTCGCGAATATCTGGAAATCACCGGATCATATGTTGGTTTCAAGCCTGCGGGAGGTATCCGCAGCGCCAAACAGTCACTGGAGTGGTTGATTTTAATGAAGGAAGAACTGGGGCGTGAATGGCTGGAACCGCAGTTATTCCGATTTGGCGCCAGCGGTTTGCTGACGGACATCGAGCGGCAGCTTGAGCATTTTGTCACCGGACGCTATTCAGCGGCGCATCGGCAGCCGGAAACTTAATTCTTAAACATTTGTAAATCTATGAGAATCACAAAAATATATAACTCTATGGAATACAGTCCTGCTCCTGAAAACCCAGCTTTGGCATTTGAGTGGCTCGAAGAGCACAAATCGAAGTTCGGACTTTTCATCAATGGGAAATGGTGCAAAGCCAAGTCTAGCAAAGTTTTTTCAACCGACAATCCGGCCAATGGAAAAAAGCTGGCCTCAATTTCTGAAGCCGGAAAAGACGACATAAATGAAGCTGTGAGTGCGGCAAAGCGTGCATTCCCAAAGTGGAAAGCCCTCTCCGGTCACGAACGGGCTCGCTTCCTTTATGCGATCGCCAGACAGTTGCAGAAACATTCACGGCTCTTTGCTGTACTGGAAACTCTTGATAACGGTAAAACTATTCGCGAAACCCGTGATATCGATATTCCACTGGTCATCCGCCATTTTTATCATCATGCAGGCTGGGCACAGCTGCTGGAAAGTGAGTTTCCGGAACACACAGCAATTGGTCCGGTGGGTCAAATAATTCCCTGGAACTTTCCTTTGCTGATGATTTCATGGAAAGTAGCACCAGCTTTGGCTGCCGGAAATACAGTTGTTTTGAAGCCCGCAGAGTTCACTTCGCTGACAGCCCTCCTCTTTGCAGAAATTTGCGAGCAAATCGGCTTGCCTCCGGGCGTGCTGAATGTTGTAACCGGTCCCGGACATACCGGATCTTTGCTGGTAAAACATCCGGATTTGAAAAAAATCGCATTCACTGGTTCGACCGGAGTTGGACGTTTGATTCGTGAAGCCACGGCTGATACCGACAAAAAACTGACTCTCGAACTTGGAGGTAAATCGCCGTTTATCGTTTTTGAAGACGCAGACCTGGACAGTGCGGTCGAGGGTGTGGTGGACGCAATTTGGTTTAATCAGGGACAGGTATGCTGTGCGGGTTCACGATTGCTGGTGCAAGAAAGCATAGCCGAAAAAGTGATTGAACGTTTGAAAAGGCGCATGGCCAAATTACGGTTAGGTGAACCGTTGGACAAAAGCATGGACATGGGCGCAATCATCGCCCCGATTCAAAAAGAGCGCATCCAGAACCTGGTAGATCGAGGCAAAAAGGACGGAGGTTCCAGAGGTGACGGTTCAACCGTTTGGCAGTGGGAAGGCATTTTGCCGGCAGACGGCTGCTATTTTCCGCCTACTCTTTTCACTAATGTTGCTCCTTCGTCGATTGTCGCGCAAACTGAAATTTTTGGACCGGTGCTGGTTTCAATGACTTTCCGCACTCCGGATGAAGCAGTAATGCTCGCCAATAACAGCACTTACGGATTAGCAGCCAGTGTCTGGAGCGAAAATATCAACCAAGCCTTGCACATTGCGCCAAAACTCAAAGCCGGTGTGGTCTGGATTAACTGCACCAATCAGTTCGATGCTTCCGTTGGCTTCGGCGGTTATCGCGAAAGCGGGTATGGCCGCGAAGGTGGACATGAGGGGATGTTTGAGTACCTCAAGAAAAAAGAATCAGGAATTACAAAAAAACAATTGCGGTTTAGTGAACGTCCAGTCACCACTCAAAAACAAGAGGGAGGAGTGGCTTTGGACCGCACAGCCAAGCTTTACATCGGCGGAAAACAGATGCGCCCGGACTCTGGTTATTCGCTATCTGTCGTGAATGCAGACGGCTCGCTGGCCGGTGAAGTCGGTCAGGGCAACCGAAAAGACATCCGCAATGCTGTTGAAGCGGCGCACAAAGCATCCGGGTGGCAGAGTAGCACTCCGCATTCACGGGCGCAAATTCTATATTTTCTGGCAGAAAATCTGGAAATGCGGACTGCAGAATTTCGAAACAGAATTATGCAGTTGACCGGTGTCCCCAGCAAACAGGCTGGACTTGAAGTGAAAACGGCCGTGTGTCGTATTTTTTCTTATGCAGCTTTAGCTGATAAATACGAAGGCCTGATACATCAGCCGCCTATGCGGGGACTCGCTATAGCCTTAAATGAACCAATTGGCGTTATGGGACTTGTTTGTCCGGATGAGGCTCCGCTTTTGGGTATGATTTCTATGCTGTTACCGGCAATTGCGATGGGGAATTCTGTGGTAGTTGTACCATCGCGTCCATTTGCTCTTGTGGCTACAGACTTTTATCAGCTGCTGGAAACCTCAGATGTGCCTTCCGGAGTGATTAACATTGTCACCGGAGATTCAGCGGAACTTGTTACAGTACTGGCCAAACACGATGATGTTGCAGGCCTGTGGGTGGCCGGTCCGGAAGCTGAATGCACGGATGCTAAAAAATTCAGTGCCGGCAACATGAAAATCATCTGGACCAATAACGGAAAACAACTGGACTGGTTTGACAATCTGCAGTCAGAGGGGCGTGAATGGATGCGACGTGCGTCACAGGTGAAGAATGTCTGGATCCCATACGGCGAGTGATTGGGATTCGCACAGTCTCAAGTGCTGAGTATTAAATGTTATATGTTAGTTGTTGACTTTTGAGTTTTGAGTGATGAGTTTATTGACTATCGAAGCCTAATTCCAAAAATAACAATTAAGCGCCAAGACAGCTAACTTAACTTGGTTTCCTCTGAGTGTCTTGAGTTTTACCAGCGTCCTGGAAGTCCTTAACGTCTTTATTGGCTAACCCAAAACATAGAACTAAAAAAAATGCAAGGATATTTCGGGGTAGGGCTTGAAAAATCAAGCAAACCAATGAATGCTGGAAACCTGTTTCGCACGGCACATGCCTTTGGCGCCAGTTTTTTGTTTACTGTCAGTGCGGTATATTCAGTCAACAAGGCAAAATCGGACACTTCGGCTGCACCACGCAATATTCCCTGGTATGATTTCAGTTCTGCAGGAGATTTAAAACTTCCTGGAGGTTGTGTTTTAGTGGGAGTTGAGTTTGTTGAAGATGCCTTAGAATTACCGGTTTTCCGCCATCCTTCAAATGCAGCCTACATTCTTGGGCCTGAAATAGGCAGCTTGAGTCCGGAAATATTACAGCGCTGTCGGCATGTCGTGAAAATCCCCTCCAGCTTTTGTCTTAACGTGGCTACAACCGGTGCGATAGTTCTTTATGACCGCATCCGTACTCTGGGAAACTACGGGGAACGCCCGGTCAGCACTACAGGAGAGTCTTTGCCACCGTTGGAACACATTCAAGGCGTCCCCCCGATCAGTCGAAAACCAAAAAAATAGCTTAGAAGGCTTCTGAGGTACAATTTCGCTTTATGACTTTATCGCATCCGGACAACATCTGCTATTTTTATCTTAACAAAATAATCTGCTCCAAAAAAGAATTGTATTGACAGAATGCGGCATTAGCGTCTAAAATGCATTGTGTATTGATGAGGCGAGAGTAGCTCAGTTGGTAGAGCATCAGCCTTCCAAGCTGAGGGTCG
>UINC01000596.1_pt1 | contig 13844 bp, 13 predicted proteins | sample 5385821 | NCBI WGS metagenome assembly UINC01 (sample SAMEA4666929, study PRJEB26691) | marine metagenome | isolation source: Pacific Ocean | place: Pacific Ocean | collected 2011-10-13 | reverse complement strand
AGCTACACCGGCCTGGCGATGGCAGCACCTGGTAAAGTAATTGGGGTTACTGCAGCAAATATCTTAGCATATTGCCGTGCCTGTAGACTCAGGGATCGCCGATACTTATTGGCATCAGTCCACCTACCATGAATAGAACCGGCTGACTATGTCGGCCCCCTCGCGCATGGCGGCCAACTTGAGCCACACTATGTCCTTGTCAACACGATTGGAGCCTGCTGAGGTGTCGAAGCCGCAGTCAGTTCCGGCCATGATTCGTCTTGGGTCGCCGCCCGCTGCATCCACCGCCAGCCGAAGCCGGTCGGCAACCACCTCTGGGTGCTCCACGTAGTTGGTCTTGGTGTCGATCACCCCCGCCACCAGCAGCATGTGCTCCGGTAGGGGATGGCGTTGGTATACCTTGTACTCGTGAGCGTGACGCGGATTAGCCATCTCCATCACCAGCGCGCCGACATTGGCCTCGTATACCAGGGGGAGGATGTCCTCCAGGGGCACGTCGTAATGATGAGGGCCCTCAGTGTTGCCCCAGCAAACGTGGAGCCGCACCTGCTCTCTGGGGATGTTGCGGATGGCATGGTTGATGGCCTTGATGTGCAGTTCCACCACTTCTTGGAATACCTTGATGGGCTCGTCCTGATAGGCCACATGACGTTCCATGGCCAGATCCGGGCAGTCCAACTGTAGCACCACCCCTGCGGCCGTAATGAGCTCGTACTCCTTACGCATCTCCTCTGCTAGGGCCATGACGTATTCCTGGTGGTTGGCGTAGTGGGCGTTACCCAGGGTCAGGGCGATGATTCCAGGCGACGCCGCGCTCATGAACAGGTCTTGGTAAGACGCGCAGGCCTCGTTCGCACCGTTGACCAGACCGGCCAACTCCCGCTCTGCCAAGTCGGGACGCTGATACTCCAAGGGCCCGGTGCATTGGGGAACGTCACGCATCAGTTGCACCACCCGGGGGCGGGCGATGCCGGGGAACTCGTTCTGATCTTTGTGGCCACGCCTGGTCCAAGAGCCGCCGAACCCCGACATGCGCTGGACCACGTAGGTCGAGAAGCTCACTCGAGATTGCTCGCCGCTGTTGATGATATCCACCCCGGCCTTCGCCTGCTTGCGGATGACCTCCAGGGTCGATGCATCAGTCAGTTGTTCCAGGGCGGGTTCATCCACTGGTTCGCCGTGGGCTACAACGGCGAGAAGCTCCACCAGTCCGTCGGGGCGGGGCAAGCTGCCGGTATGGGTAGTGAAGATGCGGCCTTCGCTTTGTTTCATGGCTGTTCCATCATGCCCTTCTGGCGGTTCGAGGTAAGCTAGTTTGGAGCAGTTCACCCCCATCCTAAACTTCTCACTCTAGGAGGAAGGGGTGAGTTCCCTAAGGGCGTTAGTCAAATCGGCTGGGGCGGTAGTCGCCCAGGAGATCCACATTGGCGCCGTCCATGATCTCCATGGTGGCCATCTGGGCCATCATGGGAGCCAGGGTCACCCCGCTATGGGTCAGCGCCAGGTAGACGTTGGGGGCTTTGGGCGAAAAGCCGACCACCGGAAATCCGTCCAGAGGCATGGGGCGATAACCAACGGGTACCGGGATGGCCGACGCGCCCTTCAGGCCTGGAACATATTCTGCTGCGCGGGCCAAGAGCTCATTGGCATGGGGTTGGGTGTCGTTTCTAGCCAGGCTTTCCTGACTTCCTTCACCGATCATGGCAGAGCCATCCAGGCATTGGCGCAGGTGAATCTCGGGCCGTCCCGGCTCCAGGGGCGGAGCGTACACTACCGACGCTTTGGAGAGTAGGGGTTGCGCGATGGGGCTGGTGCGGATAACCACGCCTGGGCTGTGCTGTTGGGGGATGGTTATCCCGACCATGGCAGCCAGTTGTGTGTTATCTACCCCGCCAGCCAGTACGACTACATCGGCAGCTATCTCCACACCTCCGGCCACGACCGTGGCGGAGTTCGGGTTGACTCTTAGGCTTGTTACCTCTGTCTCCATGCTCACCGACGTGCCGTTTTTGACGGCGGCCCTGATGCACGCCTCGGCGGCGACGGTCGGCTCTACCATGCCGTCCAATTCGCAGTAGATCGCAGCCGCCACCTGCCCAGGGGTGAGACCTGGCTCAAGTTGGACCATCTGGTCTCCGTCAAGCATCTGGCAGGGGTAACCCCAGGCCTGGAGTTGGGCGGCGCGGGATTCTAGGTCGGCGGCGCCCTCAGCCGTGGCGGCCCATTCAATCTGACCGCCCCATCGCAGGCCCACATCCGTATCCAGGTCCTTGGCGAACCGGTCCCACATGCCTAGAGACCGGCGGTTGAAGTTGTGGTAGGAGACTGGATGCTTGGCAGTGGCGTTGATCCAGGCGAAGGAGTGGCTGGTGGCCCCTCCTCCGGGCCTGCCTTTGTCGATGACAGTCACATCGGCGCCGCGTTTGGCCAGGGAATACGCGATGGCGGCACCGACGATGCCGGCGCCAACTACTGTTACGTTGGGCTGCTTCCTGGAGGAATCGGTTGGCATAATCAAACCTCAAGCTGGATGGACAGGCCTGCTCTATTACCCGGTCTATGGTAAGCAGGACTCAAGTGGTCGGGGTAGTCGATCGAGACTGACTAACCATGATGGCGAGATAACCGCCTGAGTTGAGACGCGGCTAGCTTTGATCCTACGCAATTCAGAGTCGAAAAGATCCGCGCTGGCGTGGCGCCTAAGAGGGACGAATGCGTGGGGGTGCAGCTAACAGGTTTTCGTCTCGGCCCGCTGTTTGACTTTGGTATGCTCCCAGCCGGCCAGGTCGGCGTGATACCCCCGCATCTCGTTGGAAAGCACCTCTATAAAGTTCCGCACAGCCTGGCCCAAGAATTTTCCTTTCAGGGTGCAGACGCCGATCACCGAGGGCTCGAAGATGTGGTCCAAGCGCACCACTCCTAGGCGATCATGGTCCTGCTGGTGGAGGGTGAAATCGGCGCAGACCGCCACTCCCATCCCTGTCTCGACGTAGCGTTTTATGGACTCAGTGTCGTCCAAGGCTAGGACAACGTCCCAAATCACACCCTGGTTCCTGAGTTCTTGTTCCACCTTTTGGCGGGTTAGGCTTTCCGGTCCGGAGAGAATCAGCGGCCAAGGGGACAGGTCCTGCAGTGTAACATTGCTCTGTTCTAGCAAGGGATGCCCCAACGGCGTCATCAGAACAACGTCGAACTTGAAAAGCTCTTGGAATTCCAAAGCCAGGTCATCCGCCGGCGGCGGAGCGCAGAATGCCAAGTCCACCTCTCCCGACCTGACCAGGCGTAGTAAGGGAGTGTACGGCCTGGCCAATAGCTGTATACGCACATCGGGGTAGGCCTTGCTAAACACCTGGATACCCGGCGGAAGGTGGTGCATCACGAGATCCGGGTAAGCGCCCACCACGAATGACCCCCTGCTCTCGCTGTAGTTCATCTGCGTCTTCAGCGCATCCACCGCTTGGACTACTGGGGTAACCAGTTCCAAAAGGATAAAACCCTCGGATGTAAGCTGAATCGGCCGTTTTATTCGGTCGAAGAGGGTAATCCCAAATTCGTCTTCCAGCTTACGAAGGTGGGTGGTTACTGTCGGTTGGCCTAGTGCAAGTGTCCGAGCCGCCTTAGAGACGCTTCGTAGTTGTGCAACATGGTAAAAACTGACAAGTTGCCGCAATTCCATCTGGAGTTGCCTCCCCTTTCGGCATCACGGCAGTCAATATAACATATCATTTAACATTAGGGTAGTGGGACTGAAACTCGATCAACTCCAACCTAGCCGCCGGATTTGCCGGCGCTTTTGTCAGATTGGAAGCAGGCTGATTCAAAGCTATACTGGAGGTGTTAAAAGTTAAAATAGGAGAGCGTCAAATTGCGAAAGGCCTTGGAAAGGCCCGAGAAAATCACGCCAGACGGCAATGACGGCTATCTTGCAGAGTTGACCAAGGCAATCTTCCGAGCTGGTTTCAGTTGGCCGGTAATTCGGGAGAAGTGGCCCGGCTTTGCTCAGAGCTTCGACCAGTTCGAACTGGCCCGGGTCGCATCGTACGGGCCCGACGACATGGAACGCCTTTTTGGGGACCGCAACATCGTCCGAAACCGGCGCAAAATCGTGGCGACGGTCGAGAACGCCCGCACCATGCTCGACCTGATAGCAGACCACGGATCGTTTCGTGCCTATTTGAGAACGCTAGACCACTTGGACTACTACAGCCGCGTCAAGGTTCTGACGAGGCTTTTTGCCGGATTGGGCCGTACCTCCGCCTTCGTGTTCCTCCACTGCGTCAACGAAAAGACCCCTGACTGGCAAGACAGGTAAGCCGGTCAGCGTCCTTCTTTGATCCAGTCGGCCACCTTCTCTCCAATCATAATCACGGTGGCGTTGGTGTTGGCCCGGATGCAGTCCGGCATGACAGACGCGTCGGCAACTCTCAATCCTTCGATACCCCGCACATGACAGAACTGGTCGACCACGGTCATTGGGTCGGATTCGGGCCCCATCTTGCAGGTGCCGGAGATGTGGTGTGAGGTGCCGGTGTTGCGCATCAACCAGGCGTTCAGCGTCTCGTCCGAGACCAGGTCGGATTCGGTGGGATTGACCAAGTCTAGAAGGATACTGTCGAAGCTGGCTTGCTCGCATATCTGGATGCAGAGTCGTACCGCCTCCCGCATGCGCCGCAGGTCTTCCTCTTCCTCGAAGTAGTTGTAGTTCAGGAACGGCTGTACGTGGGGATCAGTGGAGGTCAGATTCAACTCTCCCTTGCCCAGTGCTAGCTGTAGGCTGGCGCTGAGACCGATGTAGTTCTCGTCGTCGTTAATCTCTACCTGGGCAGGCCGGTGCTCGCTGGTCATCAGCATGGGGCTGATCTGCATGTCGTTGCGGATGTTGGAGTTCTCCACGGTATAGCGCAGTCCCACCTGGATGACCGGCGCTTGAACATCGGGCCGGCCTCCGGTGGCCCGGTACAGGACGGCGGCGGAGGGGTGGTCGCGCAGGTTCTGACCGACTCCGGGGGTGTCTTGGACGACGTCTATTCCCAGTGATTTAAGGTGTTCCGCAGGCCCGACGCCCGAGAGCATCAGCAGTTGCGGCGAAGCAACGGCCCCGCTGCAGACGATAATCTGGTCGCCCTCCACCGTGAATACCTCGCCCCCGCTTTCGGCTTCCACGCCCACAGCTCGCTTCCCTTCGAGCAATATGCGGCGGGCGGTGACGCTTCCCCGGATGTTGAAATTCAGGCGGTGGCGAGCCATGTCCAGGTAATTCAGGGCCATGCTCATGCGCACGCCGTCGATAGTGTTCCTGGCCCGGGGCGAGACGCCGGTGGACTCAGGATGGTTCATGTCCTCGTCAACCTCGTACCCCACGGCCACGCAGGCATCCTCAAAGGCACTGGCATAGGGCAGCCACTCGCTGCGTGGATAGCGCTTTACTGGCACCGGGCCGTGGGAACCATGGAAGTCTCCGCTGAAATCCAAGTCGGTCTCCAGTTTGTTGAAGTAGGGGAGGACCTTGGTGAAGGCCCATTCGTCGTTCCCCATCTCCGCCCAGCCGTCGTAGTCCTCGGGGATGCCCCGGAAGAGCACCTGACCGTTGATGGCGCTGGAGCCGCCGGTGGCCTTGCCCCTTGGGATAGTCAGGTTCGGCTGCTCCGGGGTCACTTGGGCCACGTAATCCCAACTGTGGGGGCCGTAGGCTGATAGCCACACGTTATTGCCGAACTTGATGTCTTCCGGAAGTTGGTCAAAGTTGGGATAGTCCGGGCCTGCTTCAAGCAATAGGACCGACTTGGAGGCGTCTTCGGACAAACGAGTTGCGATGGTGCACCCCGCCGATCCACCCCCCACCACTATGTAGTCGTATTTCATGGTCTAGCCCTCTGAATCTTCGCTGAGTTAAGGGAACGCCGAGCAACAACGAGCCCTAGGCTTGGAGAACACGTCCTGGGTTTAATCAGCACATGATAGTACAAGTAGGGAGCTAACGCACGCAGGGTGTCTGGAGTACTTGGTGATGGGAGTAGAGGCAGGGTTATTCCAGTTCAATCAGCGGGTCGTTGGTGCGGACCGTGTCCATGGGCTGGACCAGGACTTCTTTGACCACTCCGTTGCGGGTGGTGCGGATGCTCTGCTCCATCTTCATGGCCTCTACCACGCACACTTCTTGTCCGGCGGAGACCTGGTCCCCAGGCCGCACGAGGATGGAGATGACGCGCCCGGACAGAGGGGATGTAATGATGCTCTCCGGTCCGCTGCTGGTTGAGCCACGGGTCGGCTGGGGTGAGACTATGATGCTGGAGATCTGGGTCCTGCCGCGGCGGGGGCGTGCCGGGGATGTGGTGGGCAGACCTTCGACTTCCACCAGGAAGGTCTCGCCTTCGACGGTGACCCGGACCGGGGAGTCGGTCAGTTCACCTACTTCGACGGTGTACCAGTTATCCCCAACCTTGATCTGAAGAGTGGTTACCGCCAACCCCGGTTCCCCAATGTTCGAGAGAGGAGTTGCTCCCGGCGCCCGTGTAAGCGCCAGGGGCTGAAGGCAGGCGGCGTCAGCGGCTGGGCGGACTTCAAGGCCACGGCAAGGGAGACTCCGATGGCAGCGGCAATCTCGCGCTTGCTGTTCTCTAGGCCGTTGGAATGATCGTTCTTCTGCCCGTCGCCGCTCTTAGGCATCTTTCCGTTGGCGCATTTATTGAGAGCGCGATCCCGAAATTCTTCGATCCAGATGGGTATGGAACCGGTGTGGTGCGCGGCGGCCGCGAATTCCTTGGTGGCCAGTATGTCCCGCAGCAATGGGACGTTGCACTTTACGCCTTCCACTCGGAACTCCAGTAGGGCCCTTTGTAGGGTTCTTATCGCCTGATTCCGATCCTCTCCCCAGGCCATGATCTTGGCCATCAGCGGCTCATAGTCTAACCCAACGGTGTAGCCGTTGCAAAGCGCGGAATCGACGCGGATGTGCTCGCCTTCAGGTTGATGCAGGTCGGTGATATCGCCGGAGTCGGGTATGAAAGTCTCGGGGTCCTCGGGGTAGGCCCTGACCTCTATAGCATGGCCGTTTATGGAGACATCTTCCTGACTAATAGGCAGCTTCTCGCCGGAGGCGACAAGAAGTTGCAGTTCCACCAGGTCTAGCCCGGTCACCAACTCGGTCACGCCGTGCTCCACCTGGAGCCGGGTGTTCATCTCCAAGAAGAAGACACTACCGTCGGCGGAAACCAGAAATTCGACGGTGCCCGTGCTGGTGTAGCCGATGGAATGGCCTAGCTTGATCGCCAGGTCGCAAACCCGCCGGCGCAGGCGTGGTGTCAATTTGGCTGATGAGGGAGTTTCCTCCACCAGTTTCTGGTTGCGCCGCTGTACCGAACAGTCACGTTCGTAAAGGTGGACAAGGTTGCCGTACTGGTCGCCTACGAGCTGGACTTCGATGTGGGAAGCGTCTTTCAGGTATCGCTCCAAGAACAGTCGGGAGCTGCCGAAGGCGCTCTCGGCAACTTGCCGGGTGCGCTCGATCAGCGGCATTAATTCTTCTTGAGACTCGATGACATGGATGCCGATACCGCCGCCGCCGTCGGCTGCTTTGACCATCAGAGGGAAGCCCAATTCCCAGGCTTTGGTTGAGGCGTCTTCATTGGCCACCGCATCGTCGGTTCCCGGGAGGATGGGGAGACCGGCCTTGCGGGCCAGCTTACGGGAGCGCATCTTGTCTCCCATCTTTTCCATGACATCTGGGTCGGGCCCAACAAAGCAGATGTCTGACTCTTCACAGAGACGGGCGAATTCAGCATTTTCAGAGAGGAAGCCGTAGCCTGGGTGGATGGCCTGGGCGCCTGACGCATTGGCGGCGTCCAGAATATTAGCCATGTTCAAATAGCTGTCGTGAGGTGGGGCATCGCCGACCAAGTAGGCCTGGTCTGCCAGCTTGACGTGGAGAGCTTCCTGGTCAACCGCCGAGTAGATAGCGACGGTCTCTATGCCCAGCCTCTGACAGGTGCGGATGATCCGGCAGGCTATCTCGCCACGATTGGCAATCAATATCTTGGTAAACACAATTTACCCTTCGTATCAAGGAACGGTAGCCTTCCATTTAGAGGTGAAACCGCGGGCCCGCTCGAAATGTAATCCATAAGCCCTAAGTATATACACCAGGAAGGGACTCATTGTTAAGGCGATCTAAGAACGAGTTAGAGCGAATTTCCTTACCGAGCCAATAGCCTACGGTGGTGGAGAGCAGGCTCCGGAGCTCGTCGGCCAGGCTCTTGTCTACAGACAGCTTACAGGCCTTTGAAATTTCGCTCCGGTCTAGGAGGCGCAGTACTTTTAAGGCGCGGAGGGAAAGGGGGCGCAGATGGGCGTCGTCGGGGCTACAATCCAGGCATAGGGTGCCCCCCACGTTGGGGCTAAACCGATGGGCGTCCGGCTCCAATTCTTCACGGCATTCAACGCAGTGGTAAAGTTCCGGCATCAGCCCAGAAACCTGTAGCAGATGAAACTCGAAGAACCGTAAAGGCATGTCCGATTCTGGATTGTCCTCCACGGCCCGAAGGGTGTCAATCATCAACCGGAACAGTTCGGGATTTGGGCTTTCCTCGGCCCCAAACCCGTCCACCAGCTCCGCCAGATACAGGCCCTTGGTGATGGTCAGCAGGTCTTCTTTGAGCACAGAGAAGCTCTGGACGACTTCTGCTTGGGAGATGATATCCATGCTGCGGCCATGGGCCATGGACATCCGGACCATGGTTAAAGGTTCCAGGTGTCCCACCAGCTTGCTGGTCGACCGGCGAGCTCCCTTTCCCACGGCTATGACCTTGCCTTGGTCCCAGGTGTACATGGTGACCAAAAGGTCGGCTTCGCCCAGCGGCGTATAGCCGAGAATGATAGCTTCGCAACGATAGGTTCTGGGAGGGGCCATTGCCTTAACTCCGGGTCAAATCTCTTGGCGTCCCTGGAACGCCCGGGTCAGCGTGGTCTCATCCGAATATTCCAAAGACCCACCTACGGGCAGCCCACGGGCCAGATGGGTGACCTTAAGGCCCTCCTGGCCTTGGTGGCGGCGGATGTACATGGCTGTAGCCTCGCCTTCCAACGTGGGGTTGGTGGCCACAACCATCTCCACTACTTCCGGCCGCTCCAGCCTGCTGAATAGCTCTTTCAGCTTTAGCTGGTCCGGTCCGATCCCATTGATCGGCGAGATAACGCCGTGGAGCACATGGTACAAGCCCCTAAATGTCCGAGTCCGTTCCATGGCCAGCACATCCAAAGGGTCCTCTACCACGCAGATGATGGTCTGGTCACGGCGTGGGTCGGAACAGACCTGGCATGGTGAGGCGTCGGTCAGGTTCTGGCACTCTTCGCAGAATACGATATTTTGCTTGACGGAGGTAACGGCATCGGCCAAGGCGTAGGCGTCATCGTCGGGTAGCCGAATGATGTAGTATGCCAGGCGCTGGGCGCTCTTGGGTCCAATGCCCGGCAGCCGGTTCAATTCTTGCACCAGCCGAGCCAAGGAGGGGGCTGCTCCGGAGATGTTCTCTTGAGTCATTTATCGAGTGCGCAGCAGGTGGCTTTTTTGCTGGCTGGCCGTTTGATGGAATTACCTAGAATCCCGGGATGTTCATGCCGCCGGTAACCACACTCATCTTCTGGGCGGCTAGTTCTTGGGCTTTGTTGGATGCGTCGTTGACTGCGGCCAAGACCATATCTTGAAGCAGTTCCACCTCTTCAGCGGCCTCGGGCTCGATAGTAACCGATTCCACGATTTGTTTTCCGGTCATAGTCACCTTCACCGCGCCGCCACCGGCGGTACCTTCGACGGTGAGGGTTTCCAATTCTTCCTGGATCTTCTGCAGTTGCGCCAGTTGCTTCTGCGCCTGACGCATCATGTTGCGGTTCATTCTTCGATCTCCTCGAGGACTCTGGCGCCCATGCCCAAGGCAGTGCGGACCAGGGAACTCTGTTGCGCGGTTTTTGCTGTATTTGTTGTGGCCCCGCCCCCGTAGGCCATGTCAATGCGGAGTTCGTAGGCCGTCCCAAACGCCTCGGTGACGGCATCGCTCACTTGACGGCGCGAGCTGGGGTCTTCCATCTCTTCTTGCATCCGCTCCAGGTTGGCCTTGTTGGAGAACCCCAACACCAAGGTGTTGCCTTCCAAAGAGACGGCGTTGGCCTTGCAGTCACGAAGCAGGGCGCCAAGGTTGTATTTCTTGCCCTTGAGGCGGCCAAGGACTTTGAGCGCTGCCAACCATTGGATACCAAGTTCGGATATTGGACCGGCGTCTGGGGTCAGCCGGCGCGGACTCTGAGGCTGTGCTGTGCTGGCGGCAGGCCTGGCTGCTGCCGGGCGCGCTTCACCCGTCGCGCGGCGCTGTGCTGGTGGTTGGCTGGCCTGGGCCCGGTTTGCCTGGGCTGGGGCTGCGGTCCTGGACGAAGGAGCCGGCGCGGCCTGCGCTGCGGGCGGGGCGGTGTCATCGCAGAACTCCACCACGGCCAATTCCAAAGGAAGTGTGGACGGCGCGTCGTAGCGCATGTTGACGTCGCCCCAAATTTTGAGGCCTCTGACGATGCGCCACGGCGGCAGGTTGCCCACCAGTTCTTTGAGTTGGGCGGTAACCCCCTCGGAAAGGTCCACAGCATCTTCAGAGCCCCATTGCAGGTGCATGACGGCCCTAAGCAATTCTATGGTCTGTTTGTGCAATTGGCGCAGGTCCGTGCCGGCCCATGCGGCCCGGTTCACCGTCGACAACGCGGCCGAAGTGTTGCCCATGAGCAGGTATTTGACTAATTCTAGGGAACTTTCGCCGTTGTCCAGGCCCAGCAGTTCTTCAACCTGCTTAAGAGTTACGCCATCTGCGGCCGCCGATACCACCAATTGTTCTAGCAGGTTCTCTGCATCCCGCAGGCTGCCGGCGGCGTGGTGGGCCACCAGGCGTATCGCCTCTGGGTCTACGTTCACCCCTTCGGCTTCAGTGATGTCGGTTAGGCGACCGTAGATCAACTCCGAGCCGATGCGGCGGAAGTCGAATCGTTGGCACCGGGATATGATTGTCGGCAGTATCCGGTGAGCTTCTGTGGTGCACAGGACGAAGATGACGTGGGGCGGTGGCTCTTCCAGTGTCTTCAAAAATGCATTGGATGCAGCGTCGGTCAGCATGTGGGCTTCGTCGATGATGTATACCTTGCGCTGACCCTGGGCCGGGGAGAAGGTAACCTTTTCCCGGATGTCGCGTATCTCGTCGATGCCCCGATTGCTGGCGGCGTCCAGCTCGATGATATCCATAAACTGGCCACCATTGATTGACCGGCAGTTGGTGCAGACGTCGCAGGCGTCGCCGTCTTGGATGTCGAGGCAGTTCACGCCCTTGGCGATGATGCGGGCGGTGGTGGTCTTGCCGCTGCCTCTGGGGCCGCAGAACAGGTAAGAATGGGAGACCCGGCCCTGTTTGATGGATTGGCGCAGTGTGCTGGAGACGTGTTCTTGCCCGACCAGTTGGCTGAAGCTGGAAGGCCGCCACTTGCGGTAGAAGACCTGGGCGGCAAGGGCAGGGTCGGTTATAGCCTGTCCGGTCATTACAGATGGATCTCCATCGTACTGAGACTTGCCAATCTAGGCTTTAATGTTAAGTGCTGCCATGGCCGTGCGCTCTTTGGATTGCATCAGCGCCGCTTTTTCCGGCTCCAGGTGGTCGTGCCCCGCGAGATGCAACACTCCATGTATTACCAGAAGGGCCAACTCATGTTCAAGGGGAGCGCCGCGCTCTTCCGCCTGACGTTCCGCCTGGGGGTAAGACACGATCACTTCTCCCAAAGGAGAAGGTTCGCCGGGTGGCATCACGAAATCGAAGCCGCCTGTATCTTCTGGCGGTTCTGCTTCGCCTTCCCAGTGACCGGAGTGGGCCGCTGAGAAAGACAACACATCGGTGACCTCATCCAGCCCTCGAAACTGGGCGTTCAGACCGTGGACGGTTGCGTCGTCGGTGATGAGCAGGCTCATCTGCGCCGCATCCGTCCCGTTCAGAGCCACGTCCAGCGCCGCTTGGGCTATCCGCATCAGCCAATCTTCAGGGGATGTGCCTGGAATATCCCCTAGTATGTCCTTGAGAATATTGCCATTGAACGGCTCATCCACGGATAGGTAGACCTGACGGTCTTGTGGGCTTTTCAAATACGATTCTCGAGCCTGAAGTCAGGGCTTGGTTACCCGGTTTCGACCGTGATTCGAGGCTGAAGCAATGATAGCACGGTGGCCGGAATAGCGACAAGAACCGGCGCGCCACAAGACCTAACATAGGCCAGTTATGGAGCCTTATCCGGACCCTGGAGTGATCGACCGCATCACATTATTGCCTGTCCACGTTTAAGGGGGTCCGGCACTGGCCAATCGCCGCGGAAAAAGAAACAACACCCGAATCTCACCTGTGGCCTCGTGGGGGCGCGAAAAACAGTAGAAGGATTCATGGAATACGATCTGGGAGCGCTGGTTTCCATCGCCGCCGTAGCGGTGGTAGTGATAGCGATGGCCTCCAGCAACGGATGCAGCGGTGAGGGAGAGCAGGCCCAGGATTTTGATTTCAGCATGTTTCAGGGAATCGAAGAGGTCGGCTTCCGCGAGGGCAACCTGGCCAGCATCCATGGTCAAGGCAAACCAATGATTCTGAATTTCTGGGCTGGATTGTGCCTGACCGGGCGGGCTGAAATGCCGCAGTTCCAGGTGTTCCACGCGGAGTTCAAAGGCGATATCCAGTTGCTGGGTATCGACATCGGGTTATTCACCGGTCTAGGTTCCCTCGGTGACACCGATGTCCTGCTACGGGAATTGGGCGTCAGGTATCCGGCAGGTTGGGCCGACGACGGCAGGCCTCCGCAAATTCGGTGTGAGAGCCACGTCTACCGCCGTCTTCTCGGCCGCAGCCTCGAGATAGTTTTGCCGCTCATTAGGATTCGTGATGTACATTGCCTGTCCGTAGACCCTTGAACTCGCCCTCGCTGCCGTAATGTTCTGAAACGGCGTTGTGGATAGAGCCACTGGGATCTCTAATCAGGTCCAGGGCTTTTTAAACTGCCACGTCGTGGCCAGATATACCTGGCCGTTGAAGAACAGCGGCTCCAACGGGATACCTGAGGCCACCCATTCTTTCGCAAGGTAGCTACCATCACCAGCCCACGCCGATTTAGCCGCTCCTGCCCTAGCGCAACCAACTCTGTATCTCGCCGCGCGAACTCTTACCAGGTCTTTTATAGCGTCTTAATGAAAAAACCCCGCGGTATCAGCCGTGGGGCTCCTTTTTACCTGTTCTGGTACCCCGGATGGGCTTCGAGCCCATGATCTCCACCTTGAAAGGGTGAGGCGTTACATCTTACCGTAGGTTACCAGGCACATTCTGATAACAAACCTCTAAACAATCACCGCCTGTTTCATGACTACGGTATTATCCCGTGTTGCCTAGTACTTGGTGGTGCGTTAGCAAAATATTAGCAACCATTCCCTCTTCAGACTAAGAAGCCGCCCCCACCAATGAACCATACCCGGGTGGGGTACTTTCAGGGTATAGGTATGTGCAGCCGGAGAACGACATGTTAATCTCCGTTTGGAACTGGAACGAAGATATCTGGGTCATGCACCTCAGCGGCTCGAACCAAACCAGAATGACCGATGATGCTGCTTCGGGCACGCACTCATCATTGCCACCGTTTATCCGTTAATGGGAGTCGTGAAGGATTTCCCGGCTGGACCGCCGAATTCACTCAAACTTGGTCAAAGGGTAATCAAATGCCGTACAACGAAATCTGTTATCTGACCGCCAGAGAAATCCGAGAAAAGATTCACAATCGCGAACTGTCAGCAGTCGAGGTCA
>UINC01000593.1_pt1 | contig 13854 bp, 11 predicted proteins | sample 5385821 | NCBI WGS metagenome assembly UINC01 (sample SAMEA4666929, study PRJEB26691) | marine metagenome | isolation source: Pacific Ocean | place: Pacific Ocean | collected 2011-10-13 | reverse complement strand
CGGAGCATTTCCAGGAACGAAATTTACTGCCATGGAAGACATGGCCTGCCTGGGAAATGTGGACCAGGTGATGGTTGCGCTCATGGGCAGCGTTGGCCTGGTGCCGACTTTGAATGCGCTCAAGGCCGGCAAATCCGTCGCCCTCTCCAACAAGGAGCCCATCGTCATGGCCGGCGGGCTGATCAAGGAGTACGCCTCGCGCTACGGCGGGGAAGTGCTTCCCGTCGACAGTGAGCCCAGTGCGATATGGCAGTGTCTGAGGGGTGAGGACAATGAGATATCCAGGTTGCTGATCACAGCCTCGGGTGGACCCTTCCGCACCACGCCTCTTGATGAGATGGAGTCAGTCACGCCGGAGCAGGCCCTTCAGCATCCAACTTGGAAGATGGGCAAGAAAATAACAGTTGACTCTGCTACGCTGATGAATAAGGCGTTTGAAGTGATCGAAACCCATTGGCTGTTCAGCGTGCCCTGGGAAAGGATCGAAGTGGTTGTCCACCCGCAAAGCACCATCCATTCTATGGTCGAATTTGCAGATGGCTCGGTGAAGGCCCAGATGGGCCCTCCGGACATGCGGCTGCCCATCCAATACGCGCTGTTCTACCCGCAACGCCTGCCCAATTCGATGATTCCCAGGATGGATACGTCGCAACCTCAGTACTTGACCTTTGAACCCATGGAATCGGGACGCTTTCCTTGCTTCGAGTTAGCCGTCGCGGCGGGCAAGCAGGGCGGTACCTATCCGGCAGCGTTGAGCGCGGCGGACGAGGTAGCGGTGCAGGCTTTCTTGGATTCCAAGATCGGCTTCACCGACATCCCCAAGGTCATTGGCCAAGTGTTGACCGAACATGAATCTCTGCCCGGAAACAAGGCAGAGGACTTCCTGGAAGCGGACCGATGGGCCACGGGCCGGGCAACTGAATTAGCCGGCGGCTGAATCCCCCGAGCTTTAGACCGTAATACCTAGCGCGATATCCCAAAAAAACCGAGACTTCCAATACAAATCCAGTACAGTAATCAAGTATGGAAACTGTCCTCATAGCAGTCGGCTCCCTGGGGCCGCTACTCTTGGTCCTGGTAGTTATCCACGAGTTCGGCCACTACGCCACCGCCCGCGCCATGGGTGTAAAGGTGCTGGAATTCGGTGTTGGTTTCCCACCACGCGCCTTTGGTGTTTATACCGGTAACACGCCAGTTCTGATGGACGGCGCCACCCGGTACGTTGGTTTTTCCGGCCCGGGAGGTCTGGGTAGAGGCCAGAAGATAAAGGTTAGCTCCGCTGAAGACGCCAACGGCAACCTGGTGGCCCGGGTCATTGAGATGACCAGGAAGTTGTCCAAGGGAGAGCAAGAAGAAGGGCCGGGTGAAGAACGCCCCGGCGAAGAAGACCTGCTGAAACATGAGGGCAAGATACGCTCGGTCGGAGACGGGTCGCTTGTGCTGGCTGACATGCTCTACTCGGTGAACTGGGCGCCCATCGGAGGGTTTGTACGTCTGGCGGGAGAAGCCAACCCCAACGTCCCACGCAGCCTGGCCGGCAAGGGCACCGGTACCCGGTTCCTAGTCTTGGTAGCAGGGCCGTTGATGAACGCCATACTCCCTGTTTTGATCTTCACCGTGATCCTGATGATTCCCAAGGACGTCGCAGTAGGGCGTCTGGTTATACAGGAAGTCGGAGAGAACACTGCTGCATCCGCTGCGCAGGTGCATACTGGGGATATCGTCCTCCAGGCCAATGGTCAGGACATCGAGAATCGGCTGGACTTCACCCGCGAGATTAACTTGAACGGCGGCTCCCGGATGACGATGCTGGTCGAGCGGGATAACCAGGAATTGCTACTGCACCTGCGGCCTCGGTTCGACACCGAGTCAGCCCGGTGGCTGGTTGGCGTTTTCCCGCGACTGGATGACGTCACGATCGTAGAACGATCCGATCCCATCTGGGAAGCAATCCCCAACAGCTTTGTAAACACCTGGGAGATGTTGGTGTTGGTTAAGCAGGCCTTGGGCGGGGCCTTTGGGGAAGGCTCGTCACCGGAATTCTCAGGACCCATCGGCATAGCCCAAGTCACCGGAGAGATAACCCGGGACGGCGGCTGGATCGGATGGTTAAGCGTGGGCGTGTTGCTCAGCATCAACCTAGCTATCCTGAACGTCCTGCCCATCCCCATGCTGGACGGCGGCCGGATATTCTTTGTTGTGTTGGAATGGGCACGTCGCGGGAAAAAAATACCGGCCCATAGAGAAGGCATGGTGCACCTGATTGGGTTTGTGTTGCTCATGGGCGGCATCGTCCTGGTGAGCCTCAACGACATCGGCCGCCTGATTGATGGACGAAGCTTGCTAGGTTAACCTCGCTAGACCCGCTCCTATCGCCCTCACCCCACTCTGGCACCTTTTTCTTCATTCGTGTACCATTAGCCTGCCTTCGTATTGGATTGCGAGGTACGCCCTTTTAGGCGTGATATCACCCGTATTAAACCTCTTCTTGATTGTTGAAGATGAGCGAGATGAATAATCGTCGAGTAACCAAGCCGGTCAACGTGGGCGGCGTTCAGATAGGCGGCGGAGCGGACGTTACGGTCCAATCTATGACCAAGACCGATACCAGGGACGTGAAGGCCACGGTCAAGCAAATCCACGAACTGGAAGAGGCTGGCTGTGAACTCATACGCAGTGCCGTGCCTGACGGCGATGCTGCGGAGGCGATGGCCGAGATCAAGAAGCGGATTCATATACCCCTCATCGCTGACATCCATTTCCATTACAAGTTGGCGCTAACCTGCCTTGAAGGTGGCATTGACTGCCTTCGCCTGAACCCCGGTAATCTACGGAATGAAGACCAGGTGCGTGAGGTGGTTCGCGCGGCCAAAGCGCGCAATGTACCCATTCGTATCGGCGTGAACTTCGGCAGCCTGCCTCCGGTAGGGGGAATTGGACGCACCAGAGGGTTCTCCCGGCACATGGACCTGGTAAACGCCCTGCCCAAGGCCGGACAAGCCCAGGAAGGTGACTACAGTGTTGTTGACCACATGGTGGCCACCGCGCTTTGGGAGATTAGCCTGCTGGAAGAGCAGGACTTCGACCAGATCAAGATTTCCATGAAGGCCTTTGACGTCCCCACCACAGTGGAGGCATACACCCGTCTGGCCACCATGATGCCCTATCCGTTGCACCTGGGAATTACCGAGGCCGGCACCCCAATGGCCGGCTCGATACGCACGTCGGTAGGCCTAGGCGTGCTGCTTTACAGTGGCATCGGCGACACCATCAGGGTTTCCCTGAGCGGAGACTCCACCGAAGAGGTTGCGGCTGGATTCGAGATCCTGAAGTCCCTCAACATGCGCAAGAAGGGTGCCATCCTGGTGGCTTGCCCCAGTTGTGGCCGGGCCGATGTGGATGTGGTTAAGCTGGCCAATGAAGTGGACGCTCTGCTCAAGAAGGGCAATAAAGAAATTACCGTCGCCGTCATGGGATGCGAGGTCAATGGTCCCGGCGAGGCCAAGGACGCCGATGTCGGCATCGCCGCCGGCGCGGGGCGTGCAGTGATCTTCCGAAAGGGAGAGAAGGTCCGGGTGGTGCCCGAAGCCGAGATGTTGTCCGCCCTGATGGAAGAGGTGGACAAGACCCCTGTAGCCGCCGACGACTAGACCGCGGTCGCCCCAGCAATCCGGCCTCTCGGTCTTCTTTTGAAGGCTCGTTGCCTCCATGTTTCCTGTTCCAGTCGCTATAATGGTTTGGCTCCGGCCAACGAGGCCCTTATTCGATTCCTAAGAGGCTGCACCTAGATATGAGATTCTCCCGGATGGTCTCTAAGACGCTACGAGACGACCCTCCTGACGCCGAAACTGCCAGCCATAGGTTGATGCTCCGGGCTGGGCTGATCCACCAGGTGGCCGCCGGTGTTTATTCCTACCTGCCGTTGGCACTGCGGTCGTTGCGCAAGATCGAAAACATCATCCGTGAAGAGATGAACGCCGCTGGAGGGCAGGAATTGATGATGCCTGCGCTCCAGCCACAAGAACTCTGGGAGCAAACGGGGCGGCGGGAAGCCTTCGGAGACAACATGTTCTCCTTGCAGGATCGGCGCGGGCGGCCCATGGTGCTGGCGCCCACTCACGAAGAAGTCATCACCAACGTGGTGAAAGCCAACGTCCAGAGCTACCGCGATCTGCCACTGGTCTTGTACCAGATCCAGACCAAGTTCCGGGACGAGCCACGCCCCAGAGCCGGCCTGGTCCGAGTGCGGGAATTCGACATGAAGGATGCCTATAGCTTCAACGCCGATGAGGCCAGCCTAGAGGAGAGCTACCAGGTCATGGCCCAGGCCTATCGCAACATATTCCGACGCTGTGGACTTCCGGTCCTGATGGCCGAGGCGGATAGCGGGGCCATCGGAGGCAAGGACTCCCATGAGTTCCTGCTGGCCACCGAGACTGGAGAGGACACGGTCATCACCTGCTCGTCCTGTTCCTACACCGCAAACGCTGAAAAGGCAGAGTCTAAATATCCTGAGGTTGAGGTCGAGGCGGAACAGCCGTTGGAGGAGGTCGGGACTCCCGGAGTCAAGACCATCTCGGAGTTGGCAGAGTTCCTGGGTGTGTCCGAATCCAAGACTCTGAAGGCCGTTTTCTACATATCCGACGGCGAGCCCGTGTTCGTCACCATCCGGGGCGACTTGGATGTGAACGAGGTCAAACTAATGAACGCCCTGGAGTCCCACAACCTACGTTTGGCGGAAGACCACGAAGTCAAGGCGGCGGGACTGGTTGCGGGTTCGGCATCGGCCATCGGTCTAACGAATATCAAGTGTGTGGCCGACGTGTCTATCACCAGCGGTAGCAATTTCGTGGTGGGCGCCAATAAACCGGACACCCACTTCAAGGGCGCCAATTACCCCCGGGACTTCCAGAGCGATATCATGACCGATATCGCTCTGGCCCAGCCGGGACAGCTCTGCCCACGTTGCGGGCACACGCTGGATTCCACCAAGGGGATCGAAGTGGGGCATATATTCAAACTGGGGACGTTCTTCAGCGAGGCCCTGGGCGCGGATTTTCTGGACAGCGAGGGACAGCAACACCCCATTATCATGGGTTGCTATGGAATCGGTGTGGGACGTTTGCTGGCGGCGGCGGTGGAACAGAACAACGACGTCAATGGCATCGTGTTCCCCACTCCGGTCGCCCCCTATCAGGCGCATCTGGTTGGGTTGAACGTTGCCACCGAGGAAGTGGCCGAGGCTGCAGAAAAGTTATACAAGAGCCTTCAAGACGCTGGTATCGAAGTTCTGTACGACGACCGGGAGGACGCGGCAGCGGGGGTTAAGTTCAATGACGCAGACCTGCTGGGCCTGCCGGTGCGGCTGGTGGTCAGCCCACGAAATCTGAAGGCCGGCGTAGTGGAGATCAAGGGCCGGACGGATTCCGAGGCCGGCAGTGTTCCACTGGACGAAGTGGTGGTTGCGGTGCGCGGGTGTCTGGCGCCGGCCGTGGAATAGATAACTTCTACCCCGAAGCTCCAGGCCCTGCCTCCATGCAGGAAGTCAGGTACTTCAGGTTCTCCAACAGCGCGGGCGCGATCTTGCCCTTGTGTGAGCTGGAGAGTAACAGTAGCAGCCGCAGTTGGGCTCCCAAGTCCGCGGCCAAAGCCCGTTTGGCCTCCGCCACGGTGTCCCCCTCCACAGGCACCCTTATCCCCGCAAGGGGCAGCCGGGTCCGGGATTCGGCAGCCCAGTACTTGTCCAGGCTGTCTAGGATGACGATCGGAATCTCCTGATTCAGGACGAAATTGGCGTCGGCAGCGCTGTCGGCGGGGCCCAGTTTGTCGATCAACACCCTGGTGGACTCCGAGTGGCTGATGTGGAAAACGGCGGCGTTCGGTTGACTAGTAGATATGCTCCGCCAATTCCAGTCTTGCGGGATGGCGTGGTCCGAGCCCGGTTCGATTTCCACCGGCGTGGTGATGTCTTCGGCTAGGGTACGGCCCTCATCCTGCGGCATGACCGTGCTCTCCCTCTTCGGAGCCTTCCAACTCCCAGGCCGCATAGACCTGGTCCGGCAGAGTGATCGGTCCAACGGCGTCTTCGTACTCCTTGACATGCTTGGTGGTCAGCAGCGCGATGGCCTTGAGCATCTGAGGGCTGACCTTGATGCGGGCCCTGAGAATAGGTTCCCGCTCCTCCATCTGCTCTCCGAAGAACAACACCGCGGAATACAGGCTGCTGAAGATGTGCATGGAATCGCTGTAAAACGTGATGGGGTCAAGGGAGCCCTCTCGGGGAGCGGCACCTTCGCTGGTTCCTTCGCTTTGGCTTACGCCCGGGTTCACGTAGGAGTCTTCGTTCGGGACTTGGTCTTCAGGGGGGACATAGGGGCGTTGGATGATTGGCATGGCGCCTCCGGTTATAAGGGGTTCATGCGGTATGAATCCGCTTGAGCTTGCCGGTAAGTTGTGCCCAGACCCTCAAGTCTGGGAGGGCCTTATTATACACGCCTGACCCAGCCGCAACTCTTGAGTGCCGATTGGGCGCATCAAAATCTTGGGTGGTGCATCTTAGTAATTGAAGCTGTTGAGGGTGAAGAGGAAAACGGCTCGAGGAGCTAGACCTAGGGGAGCGGGACATGGTGAGGTCAGAGATCGGTGATTTTAGAAAGACCAAAAACCATTACTTCAGAAGCGCCCAGAATTCCCTTCTGACCCTAGGCCAGTGGAAGCGATTCAAGGAGCGACAGTGCTTCGCGGAAAATTTGGGATTGCAATTCGTGCAAGCTGCGGAGAAATTTCTAAAGACCTGCTACAGATGGTGACTAGTTCGGGGGCTCGGCGCCCCACACTCGTTGGAGCCGACTGAAATTCGAGATCGGCCGGAGCTTGTCGCCCTGACGGTGTACCGGACCGCCGGCAGGGACGATTACTTTCTCCCATTCATGGACGCCACGACGGGTGAAGAGTCCTACTCGGACGGCCGACACCTTGCCCATATCATCAAAATAATTGTTCTACAATCATATTCCCCTATGATAATTAGGCGTGTTTTCGCCTGCCCCTCATCCGGATAAAGACTGTCTTTTAGCCTGGCAGCCTTGACCCTTGAATTAGTGGTTTCTATAATTGCTTGTTGCGTACGTGATTCAGTCGTATCCTCTCGGCGATACGACCAGGTGAACCAGAACTCCAGAGGAGCATCCCGATTGACCGAGCCTACAGCCCAGCCTCCCACGGCTCAGAGCATCGATGAGATCACCCACTCGGCCTCGGCGGAGTTGGATTCCTTGGAAGACCTGGAAGCCGTTGACCATTGGCGCGTCTCCTACTTGGGTCGCCGCGGCACGCTTACCACTGTCCTGCGCGGACTGTCGTCTCTTGATGTGGAGAAGCGCAGGACCATCGGCGCGCTGGCCAACGAGGCTAAGAATACCCTCGAAAAGCGTCTCGAGGAGCGGGTCCGCAAGATCAACGAAGATGCACTGTCGCGTTCCTCTAGCCAGGACCGTCTTGATGTCACGCTGCCCGGCCGCCCCACCCTGGGGGGCCGGCTCCACCCTTCCACCCTGATAATCCGGGAGATCTGCAGCGCCTTTGTGGCCATGGGGTTCGGCGTTGTGGAAGGTCCGGAGGTCGAGTGGGACCATTATAATTTCGAAATGTTGAACATCCCCAAAGGCCACCCGGCGCGGGACATGTGGAACACCCTTTGGGTGGACTTCAATGACCCTGCGGGAGAACAAGCCATGTTGCTCCGCACCCACACTTCGCCGATGCAAGCCAGGGTTATGGAAGGGCGGGAGCCGCCTATCAGGGTGGTGGTGCCCGGCAAGTGCTACCGGTACGAAGCCACCGACGCCACCCACGAATGGCATTTCTACCAGGTGGAGGGCATGGCGGTAGGCGAGGGAATCACCTTCGCTGACCTGAAGGGTACCCTCTATGAATTCGCTCGAAGGATGTTCGGCGAGGAACGCCAGATACGCTTCCGCTGCGATTATTTTCCCTTTGTGGAACCTGGCGTGGATATGTCCATAGATTGTTTCGCTTGCAACGGCGAGGGCGACGGTTGCCGCATCTGCCGCGATAGTGGATGGATTGAGATAATGGGCGCCGGGATGATCCATCCCAAAGTCTTGGAGGGTGTGGGTTACGACGCCGAAAAGTACACCGGCTTTGCTTTCGGTATGGGTCCGGAGCGCATCGCCATGCTGAAATACGGGATCGATGACATACGCCATTTCTACGCCAACGACCTCCGTTTCCTGCGCCAATTTTAATCAGTGAGATCACCGGAGGCCCGCTGCTTTCCGGTTCCGGAACAAGAGATATATAGATGAAAGTGCCCGTTAGCTGGCTCAGACAATATGTGGATGTTGACCTGCCTGCCCAAGAGTTGGCCCACCGACTGACCATGGCCGGTATTGAGGTCGGCGAGGTTGACGTCATCGGCGGTTGGAACGAGGTCTTCGTCGGTCATGTAACCGACGTTCGCCCCCATCCCAACGCCGACCGGTTACGCCTCTGCGTGGTCAGCACCGGCTCCGAGGAGTTGGAAGTGGTCTGCGGCGCCCCCAACGTGGCCGCCGAGCAGAACATCTGCTTCGCTAAAGTGGGTGCCAGCATCTACAATACCCACACCGAGCGGCACGAGACCCTGGAGGCAGTCAAGATACGGGGCGTTGAGTCTCAGGGGATGATCTGTTCCGCCATTGAGTTGGGTCTGGGCGACGACCACTCGGGCATTGTCGTGCTGCCCGAGGACGCGCCTGTCGGGACCCCGCTGGACGATTATCTGGGAGACGTCGTCCTGGACCTAGAACTCACTCCCAACCGTTTAGACTGTCTTTCGGTCCTGGGCGTCGCCCACGAGGTGGCGGCACTGACTGGAAAGAAGGTCCGAGAGCCGGAGATAGGCTACAAAGAATCGGGCGCACCCATAGAGGAACAAGTCAAGATCAATGTGGCCGACTCAGACCTGTGCCGCCGCTACACCGCCAGCCTGCTTTTGGGTGTCAAGATCGGTCCATCCCCACGGTGGCTGCAGGACAGGCTGACCAGCGCGGGTCTGAGGCCCATAAACAACGTGGTTGATGTCACCAACTTCGTGATGCTGGAGTACAACCAGCCGCTACATTCATTTGACTATGACCTGATCAAGGACGCCACCGTGATTGTACGGCGGGCGCGGCCAGGTGAGCCCCTGACCACCCTGGACGGTGTAGAGCGCAAACTCACCACGGAGCACTTGGTCATCGCGGATGCCAACGACGCCATCGGCTTGGGCGGCGTCATCGGTGGGGCCAACAGCGAGATCAGCGACGGTACGGTGAATGTGCTCCTAGAATCAGCGACGTTCAACGGGGCTAACAACCGGGAGACCGCCCAGTCCCTGGGACTGCGCACCGAGGCCACCCTTCGGTTCGAGAAGGGTCTTCGGCCAGAATTGGCGCCCATTGCTCTCCGCCGGGCCACTGGTCTGATCCAGGAAGTAGCAGGCGGGACCGTTGCGCCCGGAATCGTGGACTTGCTTTCAGACCAGGGCGCCGATGCCCCGGTGGTGCCGCTGACCGGCGCAAAGATAAAACGCATGCTGGGCATGGAAGTAGACCAGAAACAGGTCCGAGAGACCCTCGATACCCTGGGCTTCACCTGGGAATCCAAGAGCGACTCCGAATTGAAGGTGACGGTGCCCTATTGGCGCAACGACGTTAACATCGAAGAAGATCTAGTTGAGGAGGTGGTGCGGACCATCGGCTATGATTCAGTCCCGACCACCATGCTCTCCAGTCCCATCCCCTTCCAGCAACCCATGCTTCTCATGGGCCTGCGAGACCGGGTCAAAGACCTGATGGTCGCTGCGGGAATCCAAGAAGTGATTAACTATCCTTTGGTGACACTGCAGCAGTTGGAACAGGTGGAGCAATTAGACCTCGCGGCGCCGCCCCTGCGGGTGGCCAACCCGATGAGCAGCGACCGCGAATATCTACGGACCACGCTCCGGGCCAGCCTGCTGGCTACCCTGGCGGCCAACCAAGGCCAGAGCGCAGGGCCGTTCCGGTTGTTCGAGGCTGGAAGGGTTTTCTGGCCTCGCAACGGAGACCTCCCAGATGAGCGAGAAACCGTGGCTGGAGTGCTGGCTGGGCTGCGCCATGAACCCTCGTGGCTTGAGGACGAAAGCCAGCTAGACTTCTACGACGCCAAGGGCGTGGTGGAGCTGGTGCTGGACCGCTTGGGAGTGGCAGCCAACTATGAGCCATTAGACGACCCGGCGTTCTATCCGGGGCGCTGTGCAGCAATTAAGTCTGGAGATTCGTTGCTGGGCTTGGTCGGCGAGGTGCATCCGGTGGTCAAGGAGCGATTGGGTCTGGAGTCTCCCCAAGTAGCCACTTTCGAGCTTTATTTGGAACCCATATTGGACGCTCTTCCCGATTTACAGCGGCGGTTTGAGCCGTTGCCCAGATACCCGTCGGCCACCCGCGACCTGGCTCTAGTGATGCCCTCTGACGTGGACGCCGAACGGGTGACCCAACTGATACTGCGACACCGGGGCGTGGTCCGGGCTGAGTTGTTCGACATCTACGCCGGTGAGAACATATCAGATGGCACAAAGTCGCTGGCATTTCACGTATACTTTCAAGCGAGGGATCGAACCTTGACCAACGAAGAGGTCAATAAGTCGCTGGACGGGCTTCTGCGGATCCTAAAACGGGAGCTAAACGTTACGCTGAGGGCTTAACAATCCCTCGGTCGATGGGCATATGACTAGTCACAATCACGGACATCATGACTCTGGGTATACCCCGGCCCACTCCCACGGACATGGACACGCCCAAGAAGACACGCTCAGCGTTGAGCAGGCCTACGAGCGTGTGATGGCCAGTTTCCAGACCCTGGAGGCCGAGGAAAAACCCCTGCTGGAATCTATGGGACAGGTGCTGGTCGAGGACATACGCTCGCCGCTGGCCCTTCCTCCTTTGGCCAACTCGGGTATGGACGGTTATGCTCTGATCCACAGTGACATCTCCGGGGCCTCCCACGAGAACCCCAGCAGCCTGGAGGTCATCGGCGTCGTGGCGGCCGGTCAGATGCCTGACAGGTCCGTTTTTCCCGGCACGGCCATCAGGATCATGACCGGAGCTCCGGTGCCCGATGGGGCCGACACGGTCGTGCCCTTTGAAGAGACCGACGAGGTGCAGCGCAAACGGGAGGGTAAGCCCTTAGACCAGGTGGCCATATTTGCCGACATGCCCCCAGGTTGCAACGTGCGCCCTGCCGGAGAGGACGTGAGCGCAGGCGCGTTGGTCTTGGAGAAGGGCACCGTGGTACGGGCCGCCGAGGTTGGTGTTATCGCCTCTCTGGGAATGGACACGGTTAAGGTCATTCGCCGCCCGTTGGTGGCGGTCCTGGCCACGGGAGATGAACTAGAGAATACTGGCACCCCCCTGTCCGGCGGCAAAATCTACGACTCAAACAGCTTCAGCGTGGCCGCCTCGGTGGTGGCCAGCGGGGGCGTCCCTAGGATACTTGGCATTGCCAGGGATAATCTGGCCGATCTGAACGCCAAGCTGGAAGCTACTGAGGGAGCCGACCTTGTGGTCACTTCAGCGGGCGTGTCCAAGGGCGATTATGACATCGTGAAGGATGTGCTGAACGAGCGGGGCGAGATTAATTTCTGGTCGGTGCGGATGCGCCCGGCCAAGCCCTTAGCGTTCGGTCACTTGAACGGCGCCGGCGGAAAGAACATCCCGCTGCTGGGCCTGCCGGGCAACCCGGTGAGCGCCATGGTGGCCTTTGAGATGTTTGCCAGGCCGGCCATCCGTACCATGCTGGGCAGGACGAAGATTCACCGACCGATGGTTGATGGCGTGTTGACCGCATCCATCCGAAACGAAGATGGGCGCCGGGTATATGCCAGGGTGGAAGTTGAGCTGAAAGACGGTAAGTATCAAGCCACTCCCACCGGACCCCAAGGCTCAAACATCCTGACATCCATGTCCAGAGCCAATGGCCTGGCCATATGCCCCGAGGACCTGCCCGGTAAGGACGCAGGCGACCAGGTAGAGATCATCATGTTGGATTGGAACGAAGAGGTGCAAGTATGACCATGCAAGACCCAAACGCCGAAAAACTGGTCGATGAACTGATAGAAGAGCCAGTAGACGAAAAGGAGGAAAAGGAGAACCCTTTGTTCCTGATCAGCGTTGACCGGTTGGCCAAACTAGAGCGCTCCCCGGTCCATCTTGTAGCGGGAAGATTGGCCGTCGCTAGTCCTTCAAAGTCGAAACCCATCAGTGAATTGGGCGAGGTGAAAGGCCTCATCCGGGAGATATCCCAGAATTACAAGAACGACACCAGCTTCATCCGGTCGGATATGCCGGTGCAGGAGATCGTATTCCGGACGCTGTTGGCGCGGAACAACCGGCCGATGTCTCTGGCAGACCTCCACTACGAGCTGACGGAAAAGTGGGCTACGCCGGTCCGGCCCATCGTGATCACCGAGGAACGGCTGCTCCGCATCTTGGATAACGACACCTATTATGGGTTCGCCCGAAAGTAGACTTTAGACCACTGGCGTGGGGGTTGGGTTGGGCCAATATGTCGGGCGAAAAAAACCGGCCCTTCCACATATGGAAGGGCCGGTTTTTCTGTGACCTTTCTTGTTGAAGGCTAGGCTGTGGCCATCTGCTCCTTGGAAATTTCAATCAGTTTATTGAAACCGTCGGTATCCCGAACTGCCATATCAGCCAGAATTTTGCGGTCTAGTTCGACCCCGGCCAGCTTCAGACCGTGCATGAACTGGCTGTAGGTGGTTCCTGCCTCGCGGCAGCCTGCGCCTATGCGGATAATCCACAGACGACGGAAGTCACCTTTGCGTTCGCGGCGGTGCCGGTAAGAGTAGGCCCAGGCGTGCATCACTGCTTCATGAGCCCACTTGTAGCTGCGGGACGAAGCCCCGCTATACCCTTTGGCGGCCTTTAGTATCTTTTTGTGTCGGGCGTGCTTAGTAACGCCACGTTTTACTCTCGACAAGGGATGATCTCCGGTCTGGATTACTTAGACGATATTACTAGCTTACCCGTAGGGTAGCATTCTGTGCAGACGCTTGAAGTCCGCGCTGTCTACCGCCAACTTATCGGCGTACTTTCTGGTAACCTTGGTGGGCTTTTTCCGCCGAAGGTGGCTGCTCATGCGTTTGCGGCGCATCAGCTTGCCGGTTGCGGTGATGTGTATGCGGGCCTTGGCACCTTTGTGTGTCTTAAGTTTTGGCATCTACCAGTTCTTCTACCTGGTCCTGGTTATCGTTTTCTGGTGCATCTTCGGCGCCCTTTTCCGTCTTGGCCAGGGCCGGTATCAGCACCATGGACAACGCCCGTCCTTCCATGGCCGGTGGGCGCTCCAATCGCACTTCATCTTTTAATTCGTCGGCCACCCGCTTGAGGACCGAAAGTCCCAACTGCTGGTGGGCGGCTTCCCGGCCACGGAAACGGACGGTCAACTTGACCTTGGAACCATCGCCGATAAACTCGCGGATCTTGCGGGTCTTGGCGTCCAAGTCGTGCGTACCAATATTCGGCCGGAAACGCACCTCTTTTTGATCAGTGCTTTTCTGTCCCTTCTTGGATTCGCGTTCCTTCTTAGAGGTTAGGTATAGGAGTTTACCGTAATCCAGCAGCCTGCAGACAGGAGGTTCGGAATTGGGAGCCACTTCAACCAGGTCCACTTCGGCGTCGCGCGCCAATTGGAGCGCACGCGCGAGGTCCATCACACCGAGCTGGGCCCCATCGTCGCCGATGACTCTTACTTGGGGGCTGTTGATCCGCTCGTTGACCCGATATTGTCTAGCTATGCTCTGGTACCTCCGAT
>UINC01000583.1_pt1 | contig 13877 bp, 8 predicted proteins | sample 5385821 | NCBI WGS metagenome assembly UINC01 (sample SAMEA4666929, study PRJEB26691) | marine metagenome | isolation source: Pacific Ocean | place: Pacific Ocean | collected 2011-10-13 | reverse complement strand
GCCTTGCCGAGGAATTGACGTCGACCAAACGGGGGCGCTCAAGACACTGGTCACCCGCGTGAGCCGCAACCCCGCATTGAAGCCCCTGCCAGCCAGCGGTAGGATCGGCGCGTATCCAGGTTTTCTTGTTGCCGTAGCACTCGGCTCATAGGGGGGGCAGACTCATGACGTACTCTGCAATCAACCGGCGAGACGCCGTCAAGCTCGCAGCTGGCGGTGTCCTTGCCGTCGTGGCCGGCAGCTGCCGATCCTCGGAGGGACCGAGTGCCTCACGGGGGCCAGACACGGTCGCGACGCTTCGGGACCCGATGCATTACTCGTCGGTTCGGTCATTGGCGTCGGCCATTCGTGACGGGCGCGTGTCATCCGTTGAGTTTGTCGAGGCCTGCTTGGCTAGGATCGACGCGGTGAACCCCGCGCTAAACGCGGTCGTGCAGTTGCGAGCCGAGGAGGCGCGAGCGGAGGCGCGGCGGGCCGACGATGCGGTCGCGCGTGGTGAGCCGCTGGGACCGCTCCACGGCGTGCCCGTGACGATCAAGGATTCCCTCGATACCGCCGGGATGATCACGACGGGCGGTTCGATGGGCCGTGCGGCGTTCGTACCCGAGCGAGACGCCACCGTCGTCCGCCGCGTGAAAGCTGCTGGCGCGATCCTTCTCGGCAAGACCAACACACCAGAGCTCACGCTTTCCTTCGAGACGGACAACTTGGTATACGGCCGGACCAATAATCCTTGGGATGTCACCCGCACGTCTGGGGGCAGCAGCGGTGGGGCCGCTGCGATTGTCGCCTGCGGGGGCGCGGCGTTCGACATCGGAAGCGATTACGGCGGCAGCATCCGGCTGCCTGCTCACTTCAACGGAATCGCCGGGATCAAGCCGACCCACGGGCGTGTGCCCCGCACCGGGCACATCTTCCCGTTTGGGGGCACGCACGACGCGTTCCAGCAGCTCGGCCCGTTAGGGAGGCACGTGGACGACCTGGTCCTCTTACTGCCGATTCTCGCCGGACCAGACAACGTCGACCCGGCCATCGTGCCGATGCCACTTGGAGAACCGGGCGCCGTCGATTTGAGCACGCTCCGGGTCGGCTTCCACGTCGACAACGGCATCCGGACGCCGACTCCGGAAATCCAGGCGGTCGTGCGCGCCGCGGCCGGTGTCATGTCTGAGGTCGGCGCTCGTGTCGACGAGTCGCGTCCAGACGGGATCGAGGAATCGTTTGCGCTCAACAGGCAGGTCTTCGGTGCCGATGGTCGAGCCGCCGTCCGGCGGCTCTTACGTGAGGCGGGGACCACCGAGGCATCGATCGCGACCGAGGGCCCGGGGTTGTCGGCCATCGAACTGGATCAACTGTTGGCCGATTGGTACGGTTTGCGGAGTCGGATGCACCGGTATCTCGAGAATCACGACGTGATCCTTAGTCCGGTCAACGGCAAGCCGGCGATTCCCCACGGCGCCACTGACCTCCCTGATTACAGCTACACGATGACCTACAACCTGACCGGTTGGCCTGGGGCGGTGGTGCGAGGTGGAACTTCGCCCGAGGGGCTGCCGATCGGCGTACAGGTCGTTGCTGCTCCTGCAAGAGAGGACATCGCGCTTGCCGTCGCGGCCCACTTAGAGTCTGAACTTGGCGGATTCGAGCCACCCCCTCTATAGGTTGAACGAGAGTTGCGCCAGATTCACCACACCCCGCGTATCAACCTTTTATGCCAAGCTTTATTGATACACGGAAAGCAGGCCGGTCCTACCGCTGGCTAGCAGGAGGCCCAATGCGGGAGTCGGACCCCTCGCATTGAATGCTCTGCTAGCCAGCGGTAGGATCAGCGCCTGCGTCGCATCGTCGTGCTCTGAGAGAAGCGCGATTGTGTTTGAGAGCCCCTTCACGTAATGGAGTAAACGATGAGCCTTCTAGTGAATCTGCAGTTGAAGGTTAAGCCCGGCCAAGTCCCTGACCTTCTCGAGACCTTTAAAGGAATACTGCCCGGCACCCGCGCCTATGAGGGATGTCGCTGGGTAAAACTGGTTGCCAACGTCGAAGGCGAGAACATCCTGGAGGCAGTCTCGCAGTGGGATTCGAAAGACCACTACGAGGCCTACCTCAAGTGGCGGACCGAAACCGGCGTGCTTGGCGCTTTACTGGAGTTCTTGGACGAGGAACCGGTATTCCGCTTCTTACCTGTCGAGCAGGAATACTAGTGTGCCGCCCACGGTGGCAATTTATGGCCCAAGGCTGCAGGGTTGACCGTCCCGCAAGGCGATTGAACCAGAGACCGCCGACATGGGGCGGTTTCTTGGACCGAAGATTGGAATCTGGCGATCCGCACGAACCACCCGACGGAAGACGAATGTTGAGGCTGCCCCTGCAGTTGCTGGCGGTCGCCCGAGGCGCTGCGGTGGCTTCGGTGGGTCTGCTTCCGCTCCTGGCATACGCCCAGACTGGTGCGCCTCCCAACGAGTGGCGCTTCTATGGCGGCGATCTGGGACACACGAAGTACTCGCCGCTCGATCAGATCACGGAAGAAAATGTCGACCAGCTCCAGATTGCCTGGGTCTGGACGTCGGTCGACGAGGCGCTGCGCGCGGATAATCCGGTCATCCGCGATGGGCGCATGTTCCGGACCTACGCCCATGAGGTTACGCCGCTGCTGGTCGACCGGGTGCTCTACACCACGACCAACCTGGGCCAGGTCGCTGCGATCGAGCCGACGACCGGCGAGACACTTTGGAGCTACGATCCCGGGCTGTATCTGGAAGGCCGCCCGGCCGTGCACGGGTTCCTGACTCGCGGGCTGGCCTACTGGACCGCCGGGGAGGAGGCGCGTCTGTTTTACGCTGGCGGGCGCACCTACCTCGTCTCGATCGATGCGAAGACCGGTGAGCCGGATGCCAACTTCGGCCGTAACGGTCGAGTCGACCTCAAACGGGGACTGGGCCGTACGATCGACGCGAGCCAATATGCCGTCAGCTCCCCGCCGCTGGTAGTGGGGACCACGGTGGTCGTCGGCTCGGCGATGACCGAGGGGACTGGCCGGCAGGAGGCACCGCCGGGCCACGTGCGGGGGTACGACGTCCAGACCGGCGAGATGAAGTGGATCTTCCATACGATTCCGGAGCCCGGCGAGTTCGGGCACGAGACGTGGGGCGACGAGTCGTGGAAGCACGCCGGTGGTGCCAACGTCTGGTCGAACATGAGCGCCGACCCGGAGTTGGGCTACATCTACCTACCGGTCGGGTCACCGGTCACGGATTACTACGGTGGTCACCGACCTGGCGATAACCTGTTCGCCAACTCATTGGTCTGTCTCAACGCTGAGACCGGCGAGCGGGTCTGGCACTTCCAGTTCGTGCATCACACCGTGTGGGACTACGACCTGCCGGCGGCGCCCAACCTGATCGACATCACCGTCGGTGGACGGGACATCAAGGCGGTCGCGCAGATCACCAAACAGGGGTTCACGTTCGTCTTCGACCGTGCGACCGGCGAGCCGGTGTGGCCCATTGAAGAGCGCCCGGTGCCACAATCGACCGTGCCGGGGGAGCGCACCTCTGCCACGCAGCCGTATCCGACGAAGCCGCCGCTTTATCTGACCAACGGTGCGCTTGAGGAGGACCTGCTCGATTTCACCGAAGAGCTGCGTGCCGAGGCGTTGAAGATTTATACGCAACACACCGCCGGGCCGCTTTACACGCCACCGGCGCTTGGGGGCAACATCGTTCGACCTGGCTGGAGCGGGGGTGCCAACTGGTGGGGTGCGGCGTTCGACCCGGAGACCGGGCGGCTCTATGTCCCGAGCTGGGCACATTTTTCGTTCGTTGTGATGGAACCGGGTGATCCTGAGCGCTCCGATCTGAGGATCCGTCCGCGGGTGAGCAACCTGCCGGGCCCCCAGGGCTTACCGCTCTTCAAACCGCCGTACTCGCAAATGGTTGCCTTCGACATGAACGCCGGCACCCGGCTGTGGAGCGTGCCGCTGGGCGACGGTCCGCGGAACGACGAGGCGCTCCGCGGCCTCGACCTCGCGCCCCTCGGCAACTATGAGAAGAGCGGTGGCCCATTGTTGACGAAGACGCTGCTCTTCATTGGTCAGGGTATCGAATCGAACACCTTCCGCGCCTTTGACAAGGACACTGGGTATGAGGTGTTCGAGATGGATTTGCCGGCGCGCTCTTCCTCGGCTCCCATCACATACCTGGCGGGTGGTACTCAATATATCGTGCTGGCGATCGGTGGCGGAAACGCCACCGAACAGCTCGTAGCGCTGGCGTTACCTTGAGAGACGGAGGCAGATCATGACTCGTCGTGTCATTACTGAAGTTGCTGTCGTCCTGCTGCTGGTCTCGGCCGTCGCCGGCGCGCAGGTCGAGAAGCGGTTCATCAACCCCGCGGGCGGTTTTACCCAGGTGGTTACCGTTGAGGATCGCGGCGTGACCACGATCTACCTCTCCGGTCAGGTCGGGAATGGCTCGGACCTGCAGGCCCATGCCGAGTCGGCATTCGCAGGTGTGGCCGAGCAGCTGGCGGCGGCGGGCGCCTCGATGCGCGATGTCGTGAAGATCCGGATCTACGTGACGGATTTCGACCCAGCCGACTACGGGGTCATTAGCGCGGCGCGGCTGGCGGCATTCCCTGAGGATGCCTGGCCGGTGAGCACCATGCTCGGGGTCAACGCGCTGGCACTCGAGGGATTCCGGGTGGAGGTCGAAGCGACCGCCGTCGTGGCGGACCCCGGGGCCGATTTTGAGCTGACTCGCATCGGACCGTCGCGCGGATTCAGTCAGGCGGTGGTGGCGCGGCACGGCGCGATCAAAACTATCTGGATCGCCGGTCAGGTCGGGCGTGGTGACGACCTGATGACGCAGACCGAGGTGGTACTTGACAGCGTGTCGCAGCGGCTGGCCGAAGCGGGCGCGACGATGGACGATGTCGTCAAGACCAACACTTACATCGTCGACTTCCAGCCGGCTGACGACCTACGTCCGTACAGTCAGGGGCGGGCGTCGGTGTCCGGCGAGAAGCCCCCGACGAGCACGCTCATCGGGATCGACCGGCTCGTTAGCGACCAGATGCAGATTGAGGTGGATGCCGTCGCGGTGGTGGTGGACGGTGGTCGTGCCGAGCGGCTGACCACCGAGTTCCTCGACCCGGCCGGCAGCTTCACCCAGGTCGTGACGGCGCAAGGTGACGGCGCCAAGACGATCTACGTGTCCGGGCAGGTTGGACGCCCGGGTGACTCGCTCGAAATCCAGGCGGAACAGGCTTTCGCCGGGATGCAACGGCGGTTGGCGCTGGCAGGGGCCACGCCGGCTGACCTGGTCAAGGTGGTCTACTACTTGCCTGGCTACACTCCTGGCAACACTGGCATCACCGGCGCTCGCGAAGCGAACGCGTTTCCCACGGAAAATCTTCCGGCGGCGACGCTGCTCGGCATTCAGTCGCTCTATTCGGCGACCGCCTTGTTCGAATACGAGGGGATCGCCGTCGTGCGGCCGTAAGGCGTGTGTGGCTTTAGGGCGACGCCAACGCGTCGATACGACAACATGACGTACCTGCTCTCTGGAAGTGGCATGGCTATTACGGCGAAGTGGTCCGATCGGAATGTGTTTCTGCTAGCCAAGAGATGTCGGGTCGGCCCATGAAGCTTCCGTCGTCGCTCAGTCGATGATCGCCTGGACCATCCGTACAGCGTGGCCGACCATCTCGTCCTCGACCTCTGGTGCCCAGCCAACCGGCGATGCATATTGGATCTGTATCACTTGGGCTTGGTACGCGTTCAGGCGCACCAACTCGCGGGTCGGAATATAGAGGTTGTGCTCACCCATGTAGCCGAACACCATGATTGGCCTGTCGGCGCGGAACACGTCCTTGATCCGGGCGCCGATCGGAGCGCAGATCTCTCCTTGCATGGCCACAATCGGCATCGGACCGAGCCTGGCCACGATGATCTCGTTGTAGACGCAGGGCGATTCGTCGTGAATGCGGTCGTCGTAGCGGTCCAGGAATTCCTGGTCGGTTTCGTGGATCAGATACGTGTCATCCGTGCAGACCATCTCCGTGGTGCGAGTCGGGAACGGGATGGCCCGTTCGTAGTAGCGAAGCAGCATGCGGACCCAGTTGGTGCTCCGGTGCTCGTGGGGATAGTGGACGAACCCGACGTCTGGCGGGAATCGCTCCGCCAGTTTCAGCGCGTCCTCCCGCGAGATTGGGGGCGCCAGCGGAAGCCCGACGACCTCAATACTGCTGGTAATCGGCCCGGTGACATCCTCCAGTGATCCATTTGAGATGCCTATGACCGCTTCGGCCAGCTCGTGGCCTAACTCGCGCGCCCGTTCCTCGAGCAGCGCGTCGTAGGCCGTAGCCCCGGTCTCCCGCGCGGCGGCGACCCGAATGTTCCAGTCGGTCGGCTGGCGTGGGAATTGGTTGCCACCCGAGGCATCCGAGTACATCGCCAGCGCACCTGGGAACGTGGCCTCGATCTCCTCCATCGCATACCCGGGGTGCCCTGCGTCGATCAGTGAGCGTGATGCCTGCGCGGGATGGGTGCCGTGGCTGAAGAGCATGGCCACCGGATTGCCGTTTCGCGTAACCCGCAGGAGCTGGATCTCGTAGTCGACCGGCGCGTTGCCACGCGCCGTGATGAAGTAGCCGTCCCCAGACCCGAACTGCACCTGAGCGGGCCCCTGTTCGGCGGCGATCGCCTCCTCGATTAGTCCGAACATTTGGTCGGCTAACCACTCTCCATACCCGAAATTGTTCGGATTGATCTGGATCGGTGCATTGTGATTATGCGTGGCCAGCAGGATTAAGTGGGAGGGCTCGACGCCGAGCTCCCGCCGCACCCGTTGCCGTAGGATGGGAGTGGCAACGTCCAGACAATTCAGGTCGTAGGTTACGAAGATCAGCCGGCTGTTGCGGTCGTTGAGCACCAGCACCCGCGCGTGGAGATTCTCTTTAGTGCCCTCTGACATCCGACCGTTCACCATGACTAGCGATTCGTCGTTGGTAATGACTCCCTTAGATACGCCCGCCGTCATCGTCTGCGCCGCCGCGAAGCTGGTCGGTGCCAGAACTCCCGTGAGGAATCCGACCAACGCCAGGTTCTTTGCGCTCGTCATGGTAGTACCTCCTCCTCCAATGGGGCCGGAGCCCCTGTCCACCGGCTAACCTCTAGTGACTGTGCTGTCGAAGATACGCCAGTAGGTCCGCGAGCCCAGCGGCATCTAGCCCCTGTTCCAGTCCGTCCGGCATCAACGATCGACCTTCGGTCCGCAGGTTCCGGATTTGGCTCCTGAGCACGGTACTCGTCTCGCCGTTGGCTCGCCCCAGCGTGACGCTGCTCGACGTCTCGGCGGCCACGACGCCGTTCAGCAGCTCCCCGTTAGCCGTCTCCACCAGGTAGTTAGCGTATTCTGGGGCGAACGCTGCACTTGGGTCGAGCACCGAGGTTAGTAGGTCTTCTTCTCCTTTGGTGAACGCCATCCCGAGGTCTGGACCGACCGGATGGCCCACTCCACGAAACAGGTGGCATTGGGCGCACAGTCGTTGGAAGTGGTCGGCTCCTCGGTCGGGGTTGCCAGGTCGGCCTACGACCTCTGGCAGCCACTGGTCCACGACTGTCTGACGGTTACTGAACTCGTGGTCGCCGAACAGAGCAGCCGCCCGGGCCTGAATGTCGTCACTCGAGCGTCGCAGCAGACGGCGTCGCTGCTCAAGGTCGAGGTTCAGCTCGCCCACCGTTAGGACGTTGGTTTCCAGCGCGGTGATAAGCAGTTCGTGGAACGGACGGTTCCGCAGCAGCATCTCGAGTACTAGCGCCTTGATCTCGGCACCGTAGCGTCGAAAGCGGGCGAGCGCGGCAGCACCTCGCGCCGGCCCGTCGAGGGTCGTCAGTTCGCGCGCCGCGAGCACCTGCAGCGCTGGGGGCGCTGTCGATTCCATTAACGCAAGCAACGTCCCGCCAACCTGCTCGTAGGTACCGAGACCCAGCAGGGCAACATCTTCAGCCCGTGTGTCGACCGAAAGCTCGGAGTTGACTGCGCGGAGACGCGCCCGCTCCAGTGCTTCGTCGCGTGCGGGCAGTTCACCGAGGCCGGACGCGGTGGCGACACGAAGCGCTGCTCGAATCACCGGGGTAGCCTCGGACCCGAGCAGGACCGCGAGGTCCTCGGCCACCGTTTCGGACTGGGCCGGTGCCTCAGTCCGTGCGAGGCCGTCGGCCAGTCCGTCGAGCATCGCTGCCCGCCAGGATGGGGCCAGGCCGGGGCGCGACGCCAACTGCACGGTTGCAGTTAGGCCAGCGTCACTTTCTGCGCCCGCCATCGCGCCGAGGTGGCGGAGGGTGTCAAGGAGTCCGGCCGCGGTGTCTGTGTCCTGCGCCACTTCGACCATCAGGACCGCGCGGAGCAACTGGGCCGCCCCGTCGCCTACCCCGGCCAGCGCCGCATATCGCGTCCAGCGGTAGCGGGCGTCTCTGGCGAGTAGGCGCCAGAGCCCGTCTTGGGCCTCCGAAGGCTCGACACGGCCCAGGGTCAGCGCAACCTGCATCCTGACCCGGGCATCTGGGTCCACTGCCATGTCTGCAACGAAACTGGCGAGCGGCGCTGAGCTCGGCAGCCGTTCCTCCGCTGCTACGAGCGCTTGCTCTCGAATTCCGGGCGACGAGTCGGACAGTGCAACCAGGAGTTCGTCAGCACCGAGCGCGCCCAGCCCCTGCAGCGTCCAAAGTGCGTGGACTCTACCGAGTGCGGATTCGCCGGTGCGCAGCAGCTCGGCGACGAGCGCCGCCGCCGCCGGGTCGGCTCGCTCGACGAGCATGCGTTGTGCCGTGTCTCTCCGCCATTTGTTGGGATGTGAGAGTTCGGTGACCAACGTCGGGAGGTCGGCCGAGGCCAGGCCGGGTCGCACCATAGCGAGCCCACCGCGCGGCACGATCCGATAGATACGCCCCTTGTCGTCGCCGGCTCGTACGTCCAACGTGGCCTCGACCGAATCGGGAATCCACTCGGGATGCTCGATGACCGCTCTGTGCATGTCTACCACATACAATGCACCTTCCGGACCGGTCGCTAACGTGACCGGACGGAACCAGTTGTCACGAGCTGAGAGCAGCTCCACGCCTTCGGTCCGGCGACTGGCGACGAAGCTCGGTCCCTCTGCGGTCACCACATCCTGGTGCACGACGTTCACCACCACGTCGTTTACGAAGAAGCTGCCGTCGTAGGCGGCGGGCAATGCCCCGCCGCCGTAGAACGCAATGCCCGAGCCGCCTGAGAACCGACCAGACTGTTCCGGATGGTTCACGCGGGTCTCGGCGTCCGAGAGTTGGAAAAGCTGCGCTGATGCTCCGTGGTCCGAGATCGTGTCGCGGGTGGTCGGCACCGACAGAAACGGGTTTTGTGCGAGGTAGGCGGCGGGGAATACCATGTGCTGAATGTGATTCAGGTTGTGCGTTCCGAACATCCGACCCCAGGCGTCGAACGTGATTCCATGACCGCCAGTCGTTTCATACGACGTTTCCATTACGCCGGTGTCCGGCTTGAAACGAAAATCCATGCCACGTATCGATACGATGGCATCGGGCTCGCCGGCTGGATGCCCGCTGCCTTGATTGCCGCCGTTGGCGGCGTATACCCAGTTGTCGAGGCCCCAGGTAAGCCCGTTGATGTTGTGTTGGGTGTTAGCGACCGGAAACCCGGAGAACAACGCTTCGCGTGTGTCGGCCCTGCCGTCGCCGTCCTCGTCCCGCAGGAAGAGGATGTCCGGAGGCTGGGTTACCAGGATGCCGTCGCGCCACGGTAGAACCGAGGTTGGATACTGCAGGCGATCGGCGAAAAGTGTCCAACTTTCAAAGTAGCCGTCGAGGTCGACATCGACCAACCGCTTGACGCGGCCGAGCGGTGGCGTTCCCTCTGGTCGCGTGGGGTAACCACCCATTTCGACGACATACATACTCCCATCGGCACCGAAGGCCATACCGACCGGATCGACGACAGCCGGTTCTCGGGCGGCCAGTTCCAGACGCAGGTCTTCGGGCAGCCCCGCCGTGGCGATGAGTGCCTCGGGCTCGAGTGACGCACCTTTTCCGTCGCCATGAGCGCATCCCGAAACCGCCCACACCATTCCCAACACGACGGCGACCAAAGGAATCGGCTGTTTGAAGGATGTTCCCACTACCTGCTCCTGTGCCTTCTTCTTGGCGGCTGAGAGGCTAGGGTGTTCGTCGCAATCGTCCGGTTAGGTAGCCCAAGTTGACCAAGGCACGGTCCACGAGTCGCTCGCCGGCCCCCACCTCCACGATCGTAGAACTGTCGGCACCGTAACCTCCCTGGCCCGCAGCCTTGATCGTGGGAAAGTAGCCCAAATGCCCGTTCGAATAGCCGACGAAGAGTGTATTGGCAACCGGGCTTTCGCCTTTTAGCCGTATCCCGTGCTCGACGAAAAACTCGCCCGGGAATGAGGCTAGCGCAAGGTCAGACCCGATCAGCAGCGTCTTGACCTCTGCCTCGCCCTCGCGGCCGAATCGTTCGATGTAGTCGGGTCTGACGCCGGCGCGGGTCTCCGGGTTGTCGATGTCCCATCGCGGGCCGATCTGAACGTGCTCGACACCAGTGCCAATCGTTTCGACCTCCAGGAAACTCAGATTCTCCCGCACACGGGTCACCTCGCGGCCGATCGTGTCGCCCATTTGTCGCATCTGCTCGTAGGCGCCGTCGGCCAGGGGGGTCTTGTCCCAGAATGGGTTGATGTCGCCAGCAGCGCCCTGAAGGAACATCGCTTGTCCGCCGCCGTGCGCCTCGACCCACGCCATCATCGCGCCGGGGTAGTCGGCCGAGTATTCCAAGTTTTCTGGGCCGAGCACTACAGGATGAATTGCCAGGTTGATTAGCGTGGCGATCGGTGCACCCGCTGGCTCGTCGAACGCCACTACGGCCACCGATTTGTCCACCGGGCTAGTGGGGATACCGCGCCGGTTTTCCCAGAACATTTCAACCGTACCATCCGCACGTACACGGCGGCGGTTATGTCCCACGTCCACCTGTCCCCAGCCTACGCCGAGCTGGGCCGGCGCGAGTGAGTCATGTGCCTCGACAATGGCCATCGTTACCTTGCGTCGCAGATCTTCCACCCACGGCTGCGCGGTGCTGGGAAAGTCTTCGACAAAGGCCGGGCCGGAATGCGTGTGCGATGAACTGAGAAAGACGTCGTCCAGGCCGAGTGTCGCCGAAACTGAGGCGCGGACATCACGGGTCAGCGGCTTGTCGGCGTAGCCGAGGTCCATGGTGACCCAGGCTGTTGTCCGTTCCCCGTCGCTTAACACGATTGCTTTCGCGTAGAGCGGGTCGTGTATTCCGGTCGACACGTTCGGTCCGCGCGCACCGTAGCCGTACATCCGCACTCCAGCTGGTGGGGTTATGTCGACCGTCGCCACGCCGACACGGAGTTGAGCGACCGCCGGCCCAGTCGAGAGTAGAACGAGGCCAAACACGCCGGTGACGGAAACCAGTCTTCCCCTCAACTCGCTCCCCATCCTTTCCACGTGCCAGTTGCAACTGCCGGGACAAACGTGCCGAGCCCCTCCGGGCGGAATGGTAACGTGCGCCCCTGCTCCGCGCTCATGTAGGCTGTCATTAGCAACTCGACCACTTCGACCCCGTCGTCGAACGTGAGGTCGGGTGATCCGCCGTTCAGAAAAGCACGCGCCATATGGCGGTTTTCAGCCGTATAGCCGTACTCGCCTACTTCGTCTACCACCACCGGCATCAGCCCGACGTCGGCGTTCTGCTTTTCGACGAGCTCCTCACCCGCCTCGCCTTGAACCTCGCGACTAAAGAACAGTTTGAGCCCACTGTCGAGTGAGTTGAGCGACATCGAATACTCGGGGCCGAGCAGTTCCATACTGAGCCGTAGCCCGGCGCCCACATAGCTCCACGAAGTGCTGGCCTCGCCGAGCAACGGGGCGCCATTCTCAGCCTCGTATTCCACCGTGACGCTGGCAAAATCTTCGGCTGGCCGGGCCGTATAGTCGAGGTCGTTTCCCATACGTTTTCGTAGTTTGTCGCTGTAGTCTGGTCGCGTCCACTTCAGCGATGCGATGTGGCCGGTGATCCGGCGCGGCCGGATTGACCCGCGTGGTGCCCCGGGTGCCGTCAATAGATGGCGTACCACCTCGATGGAGTGGCACATCATGTCGTTCAGTACCCCACCGCCCTGGAGATCGCCTCGCCAGAACCACGGCGTGTGAGGCCCGCTGTGTTCCTCGGCGGCGCGTGCCAAATAAGGTCGCCCGGTCAAAGCGGCGCCGCGCCGCCAGAGAAGGTCACGCCCTTTGGTTACCGCTGGTGAGAAAAGCTGGTTCTCCAGATACCCATGGCGGAGGCCGACGGCGTCAACGCGCGCCGTGATCTCTTTTGCTTCGGCGACCGTTCTTGCCAGCGGCTTCTCGCAAGCGACGCCGCGCAGCGTTGCGCCACGCTCGACGGCAGCACAAATCGCGTCTATGTTCTGTACTCGCGTGTGATTGGGCCCGCACAACCAGACGGCGTCAATGGCCGGGTCGGACACCATGGCCTCAATCGTTGGAAACGCGCGGGCCATTCCCACGTCGAGGTCACGCGCCAGCGCGGCGGTAGTTTCAGCATGCTCACGGTTGGGGCTCCATACGCCGCACACGTCCGCCTCGCGCACGCCGATCATGGACCGGATGTGGAATCGCGTTATGAAACCACTTCCGATGAATCCGATACCCAAACGGCCAGAAGGCATGATGTCACCGGTCGATTGGGGCAATCCATCCTGGCTTGTCATTCGGCTTGACGATGGTGGTCAGGGCGACGAAGTGAACGTCACCCGTCATTTGAGCGCATTCGACGCTTCCGTCCAGTCTGGCGTTGATGGTTGCCGCGACAGCAAGCAGGCACCGCCCGCTGGACGGTTCAGCTGAACCGGCGGCGACGGGCCTTCGGTCCTCGAGCACCCGTCAGTGCCTTGCAGCCTGCAGGTGCTCTCTGAGCAGGTCTCGGCCGAAGTCGTTCGTAAAGTCACGCCACACCGAGTGGACGTGGTTGCCGCCGCCCTGTGTGCTGTCGTATTCGATCAGGAACGTTGGTCCCTGGACGCGGTAGTAGTGCTGTTCGCCACGAGCGGTCGGACCTGCCCACACGAACCCGATTTCGTCCAATCCTGCCTCCTGGATCTTTGCCATTTGCTCGGCGGCAATGTCGTCGGCCATCACCGAAGTGTAAGCGTTGACGACGCGCCTGAGCAGAGCACGCTGGTCAGCATTTAGTTCAGAGGCCTTGACGCCCACGGGGGAGAGCGGGTCGATCGTCAGCTCAGCCCCGGTGAGGATGTCGTCGGGTGCCACCTCGTTGACGATTGCCGAGGCTCGCTGGGAACCGCTGAGGGCCATCACAAGCGCTCGTGCTGTGTCTTCGCGTTCACGTAGCGCTCGCAGGCCGGCCTTCGGCCCCGAGCGAATTTGCGCCGGATTTGACCCGAAAAAGTACGGCGAACTGGCCACGGCCGTGCCGTCGGCAATGGCGTAGTGCAGCGACATGTGATGCCCTTCGACCCGCCAACCCCAGGCGTCGTCAGACCCAGGAGTGCCGAATACGGAGAAGAAGTAGAGCTCGGGGCTGCGATCGAAGCGACCGCCACTCTCAAGCTCCCGGAGCACGCCCTCCAGGTCCATGATGGTCGTGGCCGTAAGGTATCCGCGTTGACTGAGGCCGGCGCTCAGCAAGTCGTGGGCTCGGGCCCGTTGCTCGTCGGTCATGTCCCTGACGGTCACCCCGTTACGTGGGAACATCTCGGTTGGGATGAAGTGCCACTTCTCCCATTCGTCCGACCGCAGCTCGAATGTGGCATCGGCTCGC
>UINC01000582.1_pt1 | contig 13879 bp, 11 predicted proteins | sample 5385821 | NCBI WGS metagenome assembly UINC01 (sample SAMEA4666929, study PRJEB26691) | marine metagenome | isolation source: Pacific Ocean | place: Pacific Ocean | collected 2011-10-13 | reverse complement strand
GGATTAAAGATAGGAATTGCTGGACATCCGGACGGGTCCCCTGATATATCCGACACAGATTTAGAAAAAGCTATGATCGAAAAAAAACCCTACGCAGACTATATAGTTACTCAATGGTTACTAGACGCCGAATCAATAGCTAAATTTATTTCAAAACAAACTTTACCAGTTCATGTTGGAATTACTGGCCCTCTAAAAATAAGCAGTCTATTAAAATTTGCAAATATTGTTGGAACAAAAAATTCAATTAATTTTCTGAAATCTAATGTAACCAAAGCTTTAGATTTATTAAAACCAAGAGATCCAAACGATATAATCGAAAAATTGAAAGGAACAACTAATAATTTTCATATTTATACTTTTGGCGGACTTAAAGAAACAAACAAATGGTTAATGGAGAATAATTATGCCTAAAAAGAAAAAAATTAAAAAAGTAAAATCAGTTTCATTCAAAAATGAAAAAGTAGATTATAATAAAGTGAAACACAATACATCTGTAGATCAATCAGATAGACATGTGCCTTATAACTTAAGACAAAGCGGACCAACAAAAGTAGAAATGCTAATTTCAACACGTGTAAGAAAATCTCCATACTGGCATTTGTCGATGAAAGCAGGATGCTGGAGAGCGACTGTTTACAATCGTGTTTATCATCCAAGAGGATATGTAAGGCCGGAAAAAGGTGGTGCAATGGTCGAATATGCAGCAATAAAAAATCATGTAACAATGTGGAATGTAGCTGTAGAAAGACAAATTCGTGTTAAGGGACCTGATGCTGAAAAATTTATAAATTATGTCATTACACGCGATGCAACAAAAATTTCAACAATGAGAGGACGTTATGTTGTTCTCTGTAATTATAAAGGTGGAGTTCTTAACGATCCAGTTTTAATGAGATTAGCTGATGACGAATTTTGGTTTAGTTTGTCAGATTCTGATATTGGCATGTATTTGCAAGGCATTAATGCAGACAAAAGATTCAATATAGAAATTGATGAAATAGATACATGTCCAGTTCAAATTCAAGGGCCGAAAGCAAAAGCATTAATGAAGGATTTAATTGGGGATCAGGTAGACATGGATAACATACCATTTTACGGTTTGGCGGAAGCGAAAGTAGGCGGCAGAAGTTGCGTGATTTCACAATCAGGATTTTCTGGTGAAGCTGGCTACGAAATTTATCTTCGTAACGCAACTTTATATGCAGAAGATATGTGGAACGCTGTACTTCGAGCGGGAAAAAAACATAAACTTATGGTAATAGCTCCTGCTCACCACAGAAGAATTCAAGCAGGAATTCTTTCTTGGGGACAAGATATGGACCAAGAACATAATCCATTCCAATGTAACTTGGGCTACCAAGTTTCTTTGTCAGGAAAAGGAGAGTGGAACAAGCAAGCAGACTATGTTGGTAAAGAAGCTTTACATAAAATTAAAGAACAACTTAAAAATGGAGACAAGCCCTATAAGCTTCAACTGGTTGGACTTGAAATGGGAGGAAATCCAATTGAAGAATATGCTCCAGATTTTTGGTTAATTTCAAATTCAGATGGAGGGAAGCCGGTAGGTTATGTTACCTCACCTTGGTACCATCCTGAAAAAAGGAAAAATATCGCGATGGGTTACGTTCCGTATGAGGGGAATTTGAGTAGTAATGGATTTCCGATTGGTAATTTTGGTAAAAAATATAAAGTTCATTTACCAAAAAAATATTCTAATAAACCAGTTGATGCAGTAGTTGTTCCAATACCGTTTACTGAGTCTTTCAATCCAAACACTAGGGAAGTCAAAATTGGCGAGGAAAAAGATAGTTTACATTAGAAATTAGGCTGCTTTTCCACAGCAGTGTTTGTATTTTTTTCCAGAGCCACAAGTGCAAGGATCATTTCGAGAAATTTTCTTCTTTTTTTCTATAGGAATATTTTTTGTTTGTTCTTCTTTTTTTTCAATAACAATTTTAAGATTCATTAAAAATTTTATTGTTTCAGTTTTGACTTTAAATAACAAATTTTCAAAAAGCTCGAAAGCTTCTCGTCTAAATTCGGCCAAAGGATCTTTTTGTCCATAGCTTCTTAAACCAATAACTTGTCTTAATTGTTCCAAATACTGCAGGTGAGATCTCCATAAAAAATCTAAAATTTGTAAAAAAATTCTTTTTTCTACTTCATTGTTTTCCTTTTCCCCTAGAAGTTTTATACGTTCTTGTCTTTTTTCATCAAAAAAATTGTTCACTTTTTGAATAAGTTCTTTTTTTTCCATTTTTGCAAAGGTTTCAATCTGACTTTCGTTAAAAATATTTCCAAAATTTATTTTAACTTCATTGGAAAATATTTTTAAATCATTACTGTTTTTGTAATTTTCGTGTGTTCTTTCTAGATTATTATTAATTTCAGTTAAAAATGAGTAAATCATTTCCGAAATTTTATTTGCTTTAAGTATCTTGAGTCTTTGACCAAAGATAACCTGTCTCTGATCATTCATAACATCATCAAATTTGAGAAGCGTTTTTCTAATTTCAAAATTTCTAGCTTCAACTTTCTGTTGCGCTCTCTCTATAGCTTTATTGATCCAAGGGTGATCAATAGACTCATTTTCTTTTAGACCTAATTTTTTAAGCATACCATCTATAGATTTTGCTCCAAATATTCGCATTAAGTCATCTTCTAAGCTTATATAAAAAATAGATGAACCTGGATCACCCTGTCTTCCCGACCTACCTCTAAGCTGATTATCTATTCTTCTACTTTCATGTCTTTCTGTTCCCACAATGTGTAAGCCGCCAAAGCTTTTAACTTTTTCTTTATCAATTTTAATTTTATTAATTTGTTCCGAAGTTTTGTTTTCATTTGCAATTATAAAATTTTTGTTACCCCCTAGTTGAATATCAGTTCCTCTTCCAGCCATATTTGTAGCAATAGTTATCATACTAATCTTTCCTGCTTCAGCGATAATTTTTGCTTCTTTTTCATGATGTTTTGCATTTAAAACATTATGATCAAGTTTGTTTTTTTTAAGTAAGTTTGAAATTTTTTCTGATTTTTCAATACTAGTAGTTCCAACTAAAACCGGCTGACCTTTGTTGTGACATTCTTGAACTTTTTTTAATATTGCATAATTTTTTTCTTTCTCAGTCCTAAAAATTTGATCGTTAAAATCTTTTCTTATCATTTTCTCATTTGTTGGAATGCTTACGACATTTAATTTATAAATATCAAAGAATTCTTCCGCCTCAGTTAAAGCCGTCCCAGTCATTCCTGAAAGTTTATTGTATAATCTAAAATAGTTTTGATATGTTATTGAAGCTAAAGTTTGACTCTCTTTTTGGATATCAACATTTTCTTTAGCTTCAATAGCTTGGTGTAGACCGTCAGAAAATCTTCTTCCCTCTAAAGCTCTTCCAGTAAATTCATCAATGATCTGAACATTACCATCTCTGACAATATAGTCTTTATCTTTTTGAAATAAAAAATTTGCTTTTAAGGCCTGATTTATGTGATGAACTAAATCTAAATTTTGTGGATCATAAAAATTGTTATTTTTTAAAATACCTGACTGTTCAGACATTTTTTCAATTTTATCAATTCCTACATCTGTTAAAATTGCATTTTTATTTTTTTCATCTAACTCAAAATCTTTCTTTTCCAGTACATTTATGAATTTATTTGCAAGAAAATATTGATCTGACCTATCTTCTATCCCGCCAGAGATAATAAGCGGAGTTCTAGACTCGTCAATTAATATACTATCAACTTCATCAACTATACAAAAATCTCTGTTTTTTTGCACCATCTCGGAAAAGCTATATTTCATGTTGTCTCTTAAATAATCAAAACCAAGCTCATTATTTGTTGCGTAAGTGATATCCGAATTGTAATTTTGCTCCCTTTCTATGTCATCTAATTCATTTGTAATACATCCAGTTTTTAGACCCAAATGATTGTAAATTTTACCCATCCATTCTGAATCTCGCTTAGCAAGATAATCGTTTACAGTTACTATATGAACACCTTTCCCTTTAAGGGCGTTTAAATACGCAGGTAGAGTTGAAACTAAAGTTTTACCTTCTCCGGTTTTCATTTCAGCTATATTTCCTCGATGAAGAACTACACCTCCCATTAATTGAACATCGAAGTGTCTTTCATCAAGAGTTTGTTTTGCTGCCTCTCTAACCAAAGCAAAACTCTCTGGAAGAATCTCTTCCAGGCTTCTTCCTTCGGCTATATTTTTTTTCAATTGTTCGGTTTTTTGAACAAAATCTCCAGCTGAAAATTTTAAGAAATCTTTCTCCAAATCGTTAATTTTAGCCACGATTGGCTTAATTTTATTTAATTCTTGTTGATTGGCGCTTTTAAATAATTTATTTAGTGTCTTGGCTATAAAATTCATAAGTAAAATTTATATAATTATTAATTTCATATATATATAGTGATAAATAAAGTATTTGCATGACAATAAACCTTAAAAATTTTTTAACAGACAAACCTAAATTATCAAAAATGGGTGATTTTCAGGAGCTTAAACAAATTGAGGGATTGGAGATTTCAGCTGTTTCAGCTGATTTGTATGGTACGGGTAGGGACGATTTATGTCTATTTTATTTCAAAGAAGGGGCAAATTACGGAGCCGTATACACAAATAATTCAATTTGTTCAGAGTCAATAACTTGGAACAGAAAAATAAGAAAAAGTTTAATTAAAGCTTTAATGGTAAACACAAAAAATGCAAATACATTTACTGGTTCACAGGGGCAAGAAGCTCTGGAAAATATATCTAAAAATTTATCTAGAGTTTTAACCTTGAGAGAATCTCAGAAGGAAGGTGGAACGAACCAAGCAATTAAGCCAAATGAGATATTGTTTGCATCGACAGGAGTAATTGGAGAAAAATATCCCACTCAACAGATTAAAGAGCACATCCAATTTTTAGTGGACAAATTAAAAGATAATCATAATAAGTTTATTTGGTTTAAAGCGGCATCGTCTATTCTGACAACAGATACCAGACCTAAATTAGCATATGAAGAATGTAAAATTGGGAATAAAGCTATAAAACTTTCAGGAATTGCAAAAGGTTCAGGAATGATTGCACCTAATATGGCCACCATGTTAGCTTTTGTTTTTACTGATGCAGACATTCCTTCGGTTTATTTAAAGAGCTTATTAAAAAAAGCTGTCGCAAATACTTTTAATGCGATAACAGTTGATAGCGACACCTCAACAAATGATATGGTGGCAATATTTGCTACTAATAAAGTAAAAACTGGAAAAATATATAATGTTTTGGATCCCAAACTTAAAGATTTTGAAAGGACTCTTCAAAAATTACTTCTTAACTTAGCAAAACAAATTGTAGGTGACGGGGAGGGTGCAAAAAAATTTATTAATATTAAAATTATTAATGCCAAATCACAATACATGGCAAAAAATATAGGATTTTCAATTGCAAATTCTCCTCTATTTAAAACTGCGATGGCAGGAGAGGATCCTAATTGGGGAAGAATTATTATGGGCATAGGAAAGTCTGGTGAAAAAATAATACCGGAAAAAATTGAAATTAAAATAGGCGAATTCAAAGTTGCAGAAAAGGGAAAAATTTCAGAGGAATATAACGAAGAAAAGTTAAAGGAATATATGACGTCAGATTTAATAACAATCGAAGTTAACCTTAAACTGGGCCAAGCATCTTTTGACTGTTATACTTGTGATTTTACTAAAGATTATGTTGATATTAATGCCGATTATAGAAGTTAATACTTGAAAAGAGAAGTATAATAATTAGATTTTAATAAATGATTAAATATAATTTAAAATGCAAACATAAGCATGAATTTGAAAGCTGGTTCTCGGATTCAAAAGAATTTGAAAAATTAAAATCAAAAAAAATGATAGAATGTATTTTTTGTAAAACCAAATCTATCGAAAAATCGATTATGGCCCCCAGTGTTTTAAGTCAAGAACAGAAGCAAAAGAATCAAAAATCAATAAAATATATAAAAAAAATTCAAAAAGATTTATTAAAAATGCGAAATTTTGTTGAGAAAAATTTTGAATATGTTGGAAATAATTTTCCAAGAGAAGTGAGAAATGTTTATTATGACAAAAGAAAAAACAAAAATATATATGGCAAGGCAACTCCAGAAGAAACTCAAGAACTAGAGGAAGAAGGAATAGAGCTTACAGCGATTCCTTGGATAGATAATAAAAAAAATTAATTTTTTTTACAAGTAATTATATAGTTTACAGAACAGTCCTGACTTTTAATCCATTCTTTTGTAAGAATATTGTATTGAAATCCGTCTAAGCTCAATTTATTAAAATTTAAACTGGTTAATTGACTCTCAATTTCATCTGGTTTTAAAAATTTATTCCATTCATGTGTGCCGATAGGTAACCATTTTAAAATATATTCAGCGCCAACAATAGCTTTTAAATAAGACTGAAATGTTCTGTTAATTGTGGCTATAAAAATTATACCATTTTTTTTCAACAATTCACTTGAGGCTTTTAGAAATGTATCTAAATTTTGAATGTGTTCTACTATTTCCAAACATAATATTACATCAAATTTTTCATTCAAATTTTTTTTTTCTGGTGACGAATTAAGATATCTAATTTTTAGATTATTTTTCTTTGCATGTAATTTTGCCACATTAATATTTTTTAAAGAGGCATCCAGGCCTGTGACTTCCGCTCCTAGCCTATACATAGGTTCGCTGACAAGCCCACCTCCGCAACCAATATCCAATACTTTTATGGAGGACAAGGGTTTGTCCTTGAGATTATTAAGTTCAAAATGGAAAATGCACTTTTCTTTTATATACTCAATTCTAATAGGGTTAAAAGCATGCAAAGGTTTGAACTTTCCATTAACGTCCCACCATTCATCAGCAAGTTTTGAAAACTTTTGAATTTCTTCTTTATTTACTGTACTCATTAATTTCTTAATTATATTTTAAATAACTTAATTTTAACTTAATTAATAATATATTAAACTCTAACTATGACAAAAAAAGTATTAAAATTTGGAGGAACATCAGTAGGTTCGATTGAAAGAATTGTACATGCTGCAAAAATTGTAAAAAAAGAACATTCCCAGGGCAATGAAATAATAGTTGTAGTTTCTGCAATGGCCGGAAAGACCAATGAATTAATTAGTCAGTCTAATTCCATATCTAATAAATTTGATAAGAGAGAGCTTGATGTTTTATTGTCATCTGGAGAGCAAGTTACAAGCGCTTTAATGGCTGGAGCTTTAAACGAGCTGGGTGTTAAATCTAAATCCTGGATGAATTGGCAAATACCTATTTTAACAACAGGAGATCATACAAACTCAAGAATTATAAATATTAATGTGGAAAACATAAATACTTATTTGTCTGAAGGAGGTGTTGCAATTATTCCTGGCTTTCAGGGCATCTCATCATCTGGTGATATAACTACAATTGGAAGAGGAGGTTCAGATGCTTCAGCGGTAGCTATTGCAAAAATATTTAATACTGATAGCTGTGAAATTTATACAGACGTTGATGGAGTTTACTCTACCGATCCTAATAAAGTACCGGTAGCAAAAAAAATTGATAAAATTTCATATGAGGAAATGCTTGAACTTGCTTCATTAGGCGCAAGAGTGATGCAAGCTTCGGCAATTCAAACGGCAATGATGTATGACATTCCACTTCAAGTAAGGTCAACATTTACCGACAGGAAAGGGACAAAAATATTTAGTCAAGAAAATATAGATTACACCAAAATGGTTACCGGTGTAGCTTACTCAAAAAATGATGCAAAAATTACATTAATTGGCGTTCCAGATAAACCTGGTGTAGCAGCTGATATATTCGAACCGCTTGATAAAAATAAAATAAATGTTGATATGGTTATTCAAAATGTATCATCAGATGGAAGAACAACCGACTTAACGTTTACGGTTAAAAGAAATGATTTTAATAAAACACTAAACACGATAAATTCTAATAAAAAAATTAAATTTAAAAATTTAAGTCATAACGATAAAGTCTCAAAAATCTCAATTGTTGGTGCCGGGATGGTAACGACTCCCGGGGTGACATTCAAAACGTTTAGAGCATTAGCTGATGAAAATATTAATATTTTAGCAATTTCTACTTCAGAAATAAAACTATCAGTAATCATAAGCGAGGATGATACTTTGAAAGCTGTTAAAAAATTGCATACGACTTTTGACTTAGATTAAACAATGGAAATAAGGCCATACCGAAAAATAATAAGGAAGAAAACAAAAAAAATAAAAGTTGGAAACATTAGTGTTGGTGGCGACTCTCCAATTTCCGTACAATCCATGACTAATACACTTACTACAGATACCAAGGCAACAATAAAACAAATTGACAAGTTACAAGAAGCAGGTGCAGATATTGTTAGAGTATCTTGCCCTGATGAAGATTCTACAAAGGCTTTAAAAAATATAGTTAAAGAAACCAATATTCCAATAGTTGCAGACATTCATTTTCATTATAAAAGGGCAATCGAATCTGCAAAATCAGGTGCAAGCTGTTTAAGAATTAATCCAGGAAATATTGGCTCTAATGAAAGAATAAAAGATGTTATTAAGGCCGCCAAGGATCATGATTGTGCAATAAGGGTTGGAGTAAATGCGGGATCTTTAGAAAAAAACATTTTAGAAAAATACAAAGAGCCTTGCCCGGAAGCTTTGGTCGAAAGCGCAATCTATAATATCAAATTTTTAGAGGACAATGATTTTTTTAACTTTAAAATAAGCGTCAAATCCTCAGATGTTTTTTTGACAATGAAAGCATATGAAATTTTATCAAACTCATGTGATTATCCATTGCATTTAGGAATTACTGAATCAGGAGGATTTTTTACAGGAAGCATAAAATCGTCAATTGGAATCGGAGGTCTTCTTATGAAAGGCATTGGTGATACAATCAGAGTTTCACTATCGGCCGATCCTATCGAAGAAATTAAAACTGGTTTTGAAATATTGGGAGCTTTAGGAATAAGATCTAGAGGAGTTCAAATTATTTCTTGCCCATCGTGTGCACGTCAAGCGTTTCCAGTAATTGAAACTGTTAAAATATTAGAAAATAAATTATCACATATAAAAACACCCTTAACATTATCAATTATTGGATGTGTGGTTAATGGCCCTGGAGAGGCTTCCCAAACAGATATTGGTTTAACCGGAGGCGGGGATGGAAATAATTTACTTTATCTGTCTGGGATATCACATCAAAAAGTTGCCAGCAAAGATATCATTAATAAAGTTGTCGATTTAGTTGAGTCAAAAATTAAAGAAAAAAGAAATTAAATTTCATGATACCCATCAAAAAAGTGGAAAAAATTATAGAAAGATATAATTCTTTAGAAAAGGAGCTATCCTCTGGTAAATTTGACTCTAAATTATTTGCTCAGAAATCAAAAGAGTATTCAGATTTAAAAGATATTATAAATCCTGCAAAAGAATATTTAAATTTTGAGAAAAATAAAAAAGATTTAAGTAATCTTATTGATGATAAAACTAATGACAAAGAAATGATTTTGCTTGCACAGAAGGAGCTAGAAACTGCAGAAGCAACAAAAGCTAACCATGAAAAAAAACTAAAAATTTTTTTGTTGCCCAAAGATAAAGATGACGAAAAAAATACCATAGTTGAAATAAGAGCTGGAACAGGAGGACTAGAGGCTACATTATTTGTGGCAGATTTATTCCGTATGTATGAGAAAGTTTGCTCGAAAAAAGGATGGACAATAGAAATAATAAGCATCTCTAAAAGTGAGGCTGGAGGATTCAAGGAAGTTATCTTCTCGGTTAAAGGGGATAACATTTATTCTTATTTAAAATATGAGTCAGGAGTTCACAGAGTGCAGAGAGTTCCTACTACCGAAACTCAAGGCAGGGTACACACTTCTGCGGCAACAGTTGCAATATTACCCGAAGCAGAAGATGTGGATGTTAAAATAAATGATTCAGATTTAAGAATTGATGTTTTTAAATCAAGTGGGCCAGGAGGACAGTCTGTTAATACTACAGATAGCGCTGTTAGGATAACTCATATTCCCTCAGGTATTATTGTTACACAACAAGATGAAAAATCTCAGCATAAAAACAAATCTAAAGCATTAAAAATTTTAAGAGCAAGACTGTATGAGTCAGAAAAATTAAAAAAAGAGAAAAAACGGTCTAGCGATAGAAGAAGTCAAATTGGATCGGGCGATAGATCAGAAAGGATACGAACATATAATTTTCCTCAAGGACGGATTACTGATCATAGAATTAATTTTACACTACATAAATTAGACGAATTTTTAAGTGGAGAAATTCATGAGGAAATGAATGAGAACCTTAGATTAAAAGATCAAGATTTAAAATTAAAAAATCTCACTTAAAATGAAGACCACACAACTTTTAGATTTTGGATCAAATATTTTAAGAAGTAAAAAAATTATCAGTCACAGAATTGATTCTGAAGTAATTCTTTCATATATTTTAAAAATTTCTCGAGAAAAACTTTTAATCAAGGAAGATAAAGTTTGTAATGAAAATATTATAAAATTTAGGTCGTTAATTTCTAGAAGACTAAAACAAGAACCAGTAGCTTATATTATAGCAAGAAAAGAATTTAGAAGTGAAGATTTTTTCGTAGACAAGAAGTCTTTAATCCCTCGTCCAGAAACTGAACTTTTGATTGATCCAATAGTAAAAATATTTAAAAATAAAAATCTATTTTTTTTAGATATTGGCGTTGGAAGCGGTTGTATAATTTTTTCTATTCTAAAAGAATTAAATCATAGCAAAGGTATTGGGATTGATATTTGTAAAAAAGCAGTTTTGAATGCCAAGATAAATTTAAATAGATTTAATTTAAAAAATCGTGTTAAACTTTTAAATAAATCCGTCGATCAAGTTTTAAATAAAAAATTTGATTTAATTGTGTCAAACCCCCCATATATAGTTAAAAGAGAAATAAATCGTTTGGCAAATGACATAAGAAAATTTGAGCCTAAAGTCGCCTTAGATGGTGGCAATGATGGTCTTGACGTTATCAAAAAAGTTATTTACAAATCAAAAGAAATCCTTAAACTTAAAGGAGTTTTAGCCCTGGAGATTGGAAGAGGACAGTACTTTTCTGTTGCAAGAGTTTTAAGGGAAAATAATTTTAGACAAATAAGAATAGTGAAAGATTATCAAAATAATATTCGTTGTATTTTTAGCACGCTTTAAAAAAAAATTGAAACAATTAATAAAAACTTAGAAATTTTATGTTAATAGAACGGATAGATTAATTAAAAAATTTATATGAGAAATGGAAAAATAAGAAGATTTAGGCCAAGATCAAACAGGTATCACTCCAGAAGACCCAACGCTGGAATGAAAAGTAATAATGGAGTGTATCAGCTTAACAGTCAAAAAAATAATTTTTCAAGAAACAGCACTTCAAAAAATCCTTACAACTTAGAAAAAATAATTGAAAAATATAAAAATCTTGCCAAGGAAGCTTTAAGCGGTGGAGATAAAATTTTACACGAAAGTTATTTACAACATTCAGATCATTTTTCCAGAATCTTATCAGAGGTCAATACATTAAAAACAAAAAATAATATTGATGATAGGTCGCAAGTTGTAGAAGCTTCTAAAAACGAAAACAAATAATTTATTTTTGTAAACTTTTTAGTTCAGCTAACTTGACATCTAGTTTAATTCTTTCAATTTCAAATAATTTTCTTTCCTCACCTTTTAAAATTTTTCCTGACGGCAATTTAAGTTTTTGAGAATTAATTGGTTTGCCGTTAAAATGAACTTCGTAATGTAGATGAGGTCCAGTAGACATTCCTGTTGACCCAACGTAACCAATAATTTGACCCTGGGTAACTCTTCTACCTTTTCTTGTTGCAAACTTTGAAAGGTGAGCATAAACAGTTTGATAAGAATTATTATGTCTTATCTTTATACAATTTCCACCACCACCACATCTACCTGCTTTAATAACAGTTCCGGTTCCCGAAGCCATAATAGGAGTTCCCGTAGGAGCGGCAAAGTCCGTGCCGTTATGTTTTCTGGTATATCCCAAGATGGGATGTTTTCGTTTTCCATAACTTGACGAAAGTCTTGCACCATTGATGGGAGTTTTCATAAGTGCCTTTACGATACTTTTTCCTTGATCGTCATAGAATCCAACACTTCCTTTTTTATTAAATCTATATAATTTTATTCCTTGGTTATTAACATTAAGATAAGCATATAAAATCTTTCCAGTTTTTATTGGTTTATTTCTATCATCAGAATATCTCTCAAATATTATTTCAAAGACATCTCCTTTTCTTATGTCTCTTTGAAAGTCAACTTCAAATCCAAATATTCTTGCAAACTCAATTATTATATTTGGTTCAATACCCGCTTTAACTGCTGAACTATATAAACTATTTGAAATTTTACTTTCAACAATTATATCCTTTTTAAAAAGTTCTGTAATATTTTTTTTAATTTCTATTTTTTCTTTTCTCTTATCTATTTGTACAAAGGTGGTTTTAGATAATGGATAATTAATTTTTACAATCTCAATATTTTTTGAAGCTTTCTCCTTTTTTAATATGAAATTTATTTTTTGATTGGGTACTATGTTTGATAAATTCATTTTTTTAATTTTTTTTACGATAAAAATTATTTCATCGTTTTTTATGCTAAATTTTTTTAAAATTTTTTCAATGGTATCATTATCTTTTACTATATAATCGTATTCTAAGTAGGGGGATTTTACTTGATTGAGTATATAATTTTTTAATAAAACTGTTTGGTTATTTGAAAGAAAGGAATCAATGGACTCAGTCCTTTTTTTCTCGAGAATAGAATTATATGTAATGGCAAAATAAATAAAAAAAATAAATAAAATAGAACTTGTTATAAGAACTATTTCTTCCATTTTACGGGATAAAATTTTTGTTCTCTCTCTTTTTAGAGATGAAATCTTTCTATTTATATCTGTTAAAAACTTTAGAGATGAAATCTTTCTATTTATATCTGTTAAAAACTTTAGAGATGAAATCTTTCTATTTATATCTGTTAAAAACTTTAGAGATGAAATCTCTTTGTTTGTATTTGTTAAAAATTGATTAACTTTAGGAGATAAAATTTTTGTTCCCTCCCTTTTCAGGGATGAAACCTTTTTGTTTATATTTGTTAAAAATTGATTAACCGTTGACATTATTTTCTATATAAAAAAATTTACTCTAACACAATGTCAGGTGGTAAAAAAAGCATTGATTTTGCTCGTTTTTTTTACAAAATATAGGGAAATATAGGGAAATATAGGAAATATATACGTCTTGATTAATTTCTATTATTTTGTATAAGTGCATCTCGCATTAATCAGCGAAAAGTCAAAGCTTTTAGCCGATTTAGGTCTGGTTTTTGCTGTGTAATTTTCTAAGTTTTAGAGAATTTAGCTTTTTTAAAAAGTATATATAAGAGAAGAGAAGTGTGGACGGTTAGGTTAATAAAAGAAATTGTCGTACACACTTTAACGAAAGTAACTTTAGTTCACACTAAAGTTATTAAAGCTAGTGTGCGCCGTTATTAAACTTGAGAGTTTGATCATGGCTCAGAACGTACGCTGGCGGCACGCCTAACACATGCAAGTCGAACGAAGTAGCAATACTTAGTGGCAAACGGGTGAGTATAATGTAGGTATCTGCCTTTTGGTTTGGAATAACACGAGGAAACTTGTGCTAATACCGGATAAGCCTTTACAGGGAAAGTTTTAACGCCAAAAGATGAGCCCGCACTTGATTAGCTAGTTGGTAAGGTAATGGCTTACCAAGGCTACGATCAATAGCTGATCTGAGAGGATGATCAGCCACATTGGGACTGAGACACGGCCCA
>UINC01000573.1_pt1 | contig 13909 bp, 12 predicted proteins | sample 5385821 | NCBI WGS metagenome assembly UINC01 (sample SAMEA4666929, study PRJEB26691) | marine metagenome | isolation source: Pacific Ocean | place: Pacific Ocean | collected 2011-10-13 | reverse complement strand
TGTTGATTATGGACCCGCCGCCGGACTTCCGCATCTCGGGAATCGCCGCCTTGGTTCCCAGGAACACTCCCTTCACATTCACGTCCATGACGGCATCCCACTCCTGGGCGGAAGTCTGTTCCACCCCGAAACGGAGGCTAACGCCTGCATTGTTGACCAAAATATCCAACTTTCCGAAGCTAGAGACCGCGGCCTGAACCGCGTTGTCCCAACTATCTTCGCTGGTGACATCCAGGTTCACGAACATGGCCTTCCCGCCGGACTCGGCGATCATGGCTTCAGTGGCCCGGCCTTCGTCCTCCAGAAGGTCGGCGATCACCACAGCTGCGCCTTCTTCAGCTAGCAACTTGGCTGTTGCCGCGCCGATCCCTCCGGCGCCGCCGCTAATCAGGGCTACTTTGCCCGCAACACGCATGGTTTACCTCGCTTTAGTAAATAAACACCCAAGGGAAATATGCTCCAAATGTTATCAATTTGGCAAGGTAGTAAAGATTAACAGGATTAAATGGTCGGAGCTCCCGATTCCAGCTCGCCGCAGGTCGTACGGCATATGTGACAATAAGGATCATCACAAGTGCACGTAATACTACTCAATCGTGCACCTCATGGCTGAATTATGGAGAGTGATTGGAACAGAGAAACTCCTGGAAAACCCTGGCAGTGAATTTCCTAGCTGAACGGACCTTGCCAGTGGTCAGTGTGGTCTTGATCGTCACTTTGTTACTTCTATATCCCATGTTCCATATGGCTCCATCGTTACAAGCGTCACCTAATCCACCCGGTGAGGTATTTGAACTTCAACAGGACATAAATGACAAATTCCCGAACTCAATCCACTTCACTCCATTCTTATTGGAATCCAGATCCGGAGACGCACTAACGCCCGGTGTGTTGCTAGAGTTCAAACAACGTATGCAGGACTTGTTCGATAAGGATAGGAGAGGCGAGCTAGCCGCGGGGGAGCTAGAGCAGCAGCCTTATCTAGTCAGCTATCGAGACCCAGACATAGGCATACTGATGTCAGGAGCTCACTCTATCTTGGATCCCCTAGAAGATAGGCTAGCTGACATAGGCACAACTATGGAGACTGCGTCTGTAGAGGAGGTGAAATTAGCCGTACATCAATTGATCTCCGATCCAGAAACAACAGGAGCACTGGACTTCCTTTCCCGTCATGCTTCGCATGCCCCCAAGATGGTCATGGGAGAAGACATACTTTGGTGGGTTTCCCCTGCGATGACATTTAGCGTCATGACCAACAATGAAAAACTTGGCGGAGGCGGGCTTGAGATCGGAGTAGGCGGCGGCCCCGATGTGATTGCCAAAGAGCATCTAAACCGGCGGATACGAGATGTGATGGGTAATGGATCGGACTCCTACGACATCTGGGGCATAGCTATGGACGCTAACCTCGAGGCTCAAGACGAGGGTAAAACAGCAGGTATATTCATAATGTTCACTGTGATAGGCGCCCTCCTAGTGGTGGGGTTGACCTTGAAGTCCTATTGGGTGACAGCCATCTGCGGGATAGGTTTAGGCGTTCTGATGATATGGCTAAAAGGCATATCTGGCTTATTAGGCCTAAAGAGTGGTTTGGTAATAGACCTAATCGTGCCGATCAGCATGATATCTCTTGGTGTTGACTTCGCGGTCCATGCGTTGCGTCGTTACAAAGAAGAACTCAGTAACCAATACCCACCGCGGATAGCATTAAAGATCGGCCTTTCCGGTGTACTCGGTGCACTGATACTCGCAATGGCAACTGACAGCATAGCGTTCCTGTCCAATCTGTCATCTCCGATCGAAGCCATCATTCATTTCGGAAGCGCGGCAGCCATAGCTGTATTAGCTTCGTTCGTCATATTAGGCATGATCGCCCCGATGGTATCGATGAGGATAGACGAACTCGTCGTCGCATCGGGCATACGTTACAACACTAATGCTTATTCCGCTTTCCGCCTGGCTGGCACGATTGGCGTCGCCATCTCATCTGGAGTAGCGATCATCTTGATGGTTGCGATCAGCAAGCTATACGGAGTCGTCATTCTTGGAACTGCTGCGGCGCTGTTTCTTGGAATCCCGATCGTTTACATCATCTTGAAAGCAAGAAAAAGTTACTGCGACGATCGCAGTGATCTTGATGGTGACGCGCACAAGAATACAGACCTGCTATCGAAGTCTCCGATAGAGACCTTGGTATCGGCGGCGGCGGCGCATTCGAAGATCATATTGATGGCTGTTGCGCTCCTGACTGTTATTTCAGTCTTCTTTGCACTCAAGTTAGAACCTATCTTTGACGTGAAAGATTTCTTCGATTCTGGCTCTGAGATGGTCATAGGGCTGGATAAACTCGATGAACACGTCGGTGATACCGGCGGTGAACGCGGGGTGGTGTATGTAAGAGGGGACCTGATGGAGCCTTCAGCTATCATGTCTATATCGCACTTTATAGAATCTTTAAGAGATATCGATTACATTGCCGAAACCCCGAGCGGAAGCGTAACCGCCGGACTGAACATCGTTAATGTTTCACGCCTCATCACCGCCAGTCCGTTCACGATCTCAGCCATCAAGGCCGAAACTGGAATATCCGTAAGCGACATTGACCGGAATGGAATACCGGACTCACGAGAACAGATCGAAGCTGCACTAAGCTTTGCTGTCGAGCGAGGTGTTGTAGGGGCTGGAGGGAACCAGTTTTTGACCCCGGAGCAAGTCAGACAGGCCATATATCTATCAGACGAAGGAGAACATATCACGGTTATCTGGTTCCAGATTCCCGGAACGCGTGATCAGGAGATAGTGACTGCAACTGAACGGTCCATACAGCCCAAACTAGCAGAACTTCGAGACCATGGGTCTATCTCAAAGGTCGGTCTCACGGGCTCACCTTTCACCAGGAAAGCGCAGCTATCGGCTTCCACACGTACTCTCTACACATCGTTACCTATCGCCTTGGTCGCTGCAATCATACTCTTGACCGCGACGATGCGTTCTATAAGGTATGCCGCCGTCACAGTGATACCTATTGTCCTCGTAGTAGCTTGGCTGTACGGGATAATGTATGTTTCCGGGTTCGCACTGAACTTTGTAACAGCGATGATTGGAGCGATCTCCATCGGTATCGGGATAGACTACTCGATACATATGACCGAGCGATTCAGAGAAGAATTAAGGCGCACTAACAACTCGATGGATGCCATAAAGTTGACTGCGAATGGTACCGGCGTCGCTTTAGTGGCATCTGCTGCATCTAGCATAGTCGGGTTTGCGATACTTGGCTTTGCACCGATGCCTATGTTCGCTGCATACGGGCAGCTTACAGCGGTGATGATCTTCCTAGCCCTGATAGCTTCGTTGATCGTTTTGCCGTGCCTGCTGATGGTTGTCACGAACACATCTGACACAAGTTAGTAACCAACACATGGCTGACCCTCCTTAGGTTTGGAAGGATTCGATCCACGACCTTATACCTACCCGATCCGGTTCAAGGCTTTCCGAATGTCGCTATTCGGTCGATTCGGCAGACGAATAGCACCCCCTTCTCCTCCATGCTCGGGTCCCTTAGTCCGTAAGGATTAACAGATTACCCCTACTCCTCAGCAACCACATAGTTTCTAAGGATACCAATATCACTGATTTCCACCTCTATGATGTCGCCGGGTACCATGTCGCCGTCGGCTCCCTGGGTGCCCATCCATAGTACGTCGCCGGGGTACAAAGTGGCGTACTTGCTAAGCTCGTGGATCCAGGTAGCAGTGTCCCAAATCTGGTTGGAGGAAGAGAAATCCTCCCAGACAAAGCCATTGTGCCGCACGATAATACGAAATCCTGTAGGGGATAAATCAGTTACGATCCACGGTCCCATAGGCTTCCATGTGTCGCAGTTTTTGCCGCGAAACATGGTGCGGTCGGCCTGCTGCCAGGGCCTCTCGCTGATGTCGTTTCCGATGGTGTATCCGAACACGCAGTCCAAAGCCTCGTCCACAGATACCTTCTTGGCCTTCTTGCCTATGACCACCGCCAATTGCCCTTCAGGTTGAACGGCGCCAGCGCTGTCCTTCGGTACCACGATATTCTCTTCGGTGCCTATGACAGCGTGGACCGATCGATAGTTCGGAGAGGGCCGATCGGGATAGCTGGGCGGTGAACCGCGCCGGGCGGCCATGCCCTCTACGTGCCCACGGTAATTGGGACCGGCGGCGTACAGCATGGCTGGTTTTATGGGCGCCAATAACCTCACTTGTTCCAATGAATGGCTGTTGGTGGTGACGGAATACTCCCCAAGTGGGCTTCCCGAAACCTGGATGACGCGGTCACCCTCAACAATACCGTAGTTCGTTTCTCCTTCCAGTTCAAAGCGGCACCAGATCATGTTTGTTCACCTATACGAGAGATTTATCGGTTCACCTTGGGGGTATGACATTCTGTAATTGCTCGAACTATCAACGAAGGGTCCCACCATCGGCTGAGACGAATTTCAGCAACGATTATTCCCACGCATTTCGTTACATCCTAATATGGGCGACAGGCGGGCTACGATTTAATCGGCTATCTTTGCCCGTTCTTCCACTGTTGCTATCTTGAAGATCGTCCAATGCCGTAACTGAGCTAGCTCAACGCCTTTGCCGTCCACGAGGAGGACATCGTAATTCGCGAAATGATGAGCCTTCCTCTCGTAGGCGTCGATTAGATGGGCGCCACCGATTACCGAGGTGCCTACCGGTATTTTTCTGTGGTGCTGAACCCTGCTTTTGGTGTGCATGGAGCTCGGGATGGCGAAATTATGGCGTAGGATCATCTCGGCCCAACCTGCAGTCCAAGATGGATGAGAGACCGCATTCTTATCGATGAATAGTGGGTTGTCGGTCCGCTGTTTTAGAGCAATAAACTCTTCGGAGACTTCTTTCGAGAAATCAAGCTCCATCGCTGACCAATCCTTTCCGATCCCCGCGCTCTCCAGTGTCAGCGGACCTTTGCTACCCGACTCATTTGTCGGCCCCATCGAGCGTGGTTTTACGAGTTCATCCAGCCATTCCGCTCTTCCCAGGCCAACCATACCGGACACACATACCGCTCCGGATTGGTTGATCATCTCCACAGTCCAAGACGCGGCCAAAGATCCCTCATTTAACCTGGCTGTAATCGCCAGAGTGTCACCAGGGAACGTGGGCTGCCGAAACGAATATTCTGACCACCCTTCTTCAAGCCAACCCTCGCCTACTGCCGCCAATATAGTGTCCGTTGCCCACCCCCATACGGTTACGCCACCAACTAGGGGACCATCAAACCCATATGACTTCGCGACTTCGGTGGAATGAATCGGGTTGGTTATATCTGGGCTGTCATCATTATCAAGATACGCAACTACTGTATTTTCGATAGTGGTTCTCGGCATCACGCAACCTTCGCAAAATTAGGGTCATATCTACTCAAATGGGGGAACTACCACTACAAAGTGAGAGCTTTCGGCTTGTCCAGTACATGTTCTCTAATGGACGCACAAAATTTCAATGAATCAACCCAGATATAATATCCGATAGCTAAGATCAACGGTACGACAATAAGCACAATTAAATCGGCGACTGTAATTTATCAAAGCTTTGATGCAGGAGAACGAAATGAACTTCGGGATGTTCACAGATTTTCACGTCCGTGGTGGAAACACCCAAGCTGAATCGTTCGACGAGTCGTTTGAACAAGTGATGGAGGCTGAGAGGTTAGGGTTTGATACCGTGTGGCTAGCCGAGCACCACTTCAGTCCAGAGCGGGCTGTGTTGGCGTCTCCGATGATTGTAGCTAGCGCCATATGCGCCAAGACCGAACGTATCCGTGTTGGGTTAGGAGTACAAGTATTACCGTTAACCAACCCGCTGAGGGTCGCTGAGGAAGCAGCTACGGTAGACCACATCTCCAAGGGCAGATTTGAATTTGGTATAGGACGTAGTGGATTAACTAGATATTATCAAGGTTATAACATCAGATACGAGGAAAGTAGACCAAGGTTCCTAGAAGCTTTGGCTATAATCACAAAAGCTTGGGAACGAGATCAATTCTCCTATACCGGACAATTCCATTCTTATGAAAAAGTGACCGTCGTTCCAAAGCCATTTCAAAAGCCTTATCCACCGATTACTGTAGCTGTGGCGGGCGAAGAAACATTCCCGCTAATCGGCTCAATGGGCCACTCGATCTTTGTAAGTATGAATACCCCTAAGGAACAACTTATCGAACGGTTAGCTTCATACAAAAAATCTCGCAAAGAAGCTGGAATAACCGAGGCCGGAGGAATATCGATAAGGGTACCGGTATACGTTGCAGAGACTAGAGACAAGGCACATTCAGAACCCGAAGAAAGTGCCAGGCACGCACTTTCATATGCCGCACAAGAACTTAGCCAAACAGCCGCTAGTGCGGAAGCCGCAAACCGGATGCATAGAATGGCAAACATGCCATATTCAGAAATACTGGCTAACCGCGTCTTGTATGGGACTCCAGATGAAGTAGTTGACCGCCTCAAAAGTTTTCAAGAAGAATTGGGCGTCAACGGAATAGTTATGGAATGTAATTATGGCGGCCGGATTGCGTACGAGAGGGTTATTAATTCACTAAGACTTTTAAGCGAGAAGGTAATGCCCAATTTCAATTAAGAACTTATGGACTGCAGGTCGGAAGTCTATCAGGCTTTGCATTCGGATGGGTGTTGTGTAATTGAGTCTTCGGCGAGTCGGGGCATGTCCACTCCTTTCACTGTGTATTGCGATTGAGGGGTTTAAGTAGGCAGGATAACGGACAAATTTCTGATAAAAGATTAACCTGGGGAAATCCAGACTCCTCGGTTTAGTTCCGTTATACGGATATATGCATCGGTCCGGTTAATGGGTAGAGTTCAAAGTCTTAATTGTTTAGTGTCCATGCCACTCTGGAAGGCGTTTTTCGGCAAAAGCTTTGGGCCCCTCTTTGAAATCTTCGGTTCGAGTCAAAGTGGAAAACAGCAGATTTTCAAATCGCAATGCATCATCTAGCGCTTTACCTAATCCCCTTAGCATAGCTTCTTTCGCTGAACGGACACCTAACGGGCCGTTCATTGCTATCAAGTTGGCCATCGATTCTGCTGTAGGAATCAGTTCCTCAGGTGATACAACTTGATTCACCAACCCAATTCTCAGGGCCTCGTGTGCATCTATCGGTTCGCCTGTGAGCTGCATCTTCAAAGCATTCCCTAGTCCTACTATCAATGGCAGGCGTACGGTACCACCATCACAATGATGGAATCCGCGCTTTACTTCAGAACAGCCGAACTGGGCGGTTTCAGACGCAATCCGGATGTCACAAGCTAGGGCGAGTTCAAGCCCACCAGCTAAAGCATATCCATTAACGGCGGCGATTATAGGTTTCCATATTTCGAGTCCACGAGTAATACCGGCGAATCCATAGCGATTGGAATCTTGCCTGATGTCATACATATCGCGTTCTGCAAGCAGCGGGGTATAAGTCTTCAGATCTGCTCCTGCACAGAAGGCACGGTTTCCAGTGCCAGTAACGATAGCTACCCATGCTTCTGGGTCGTCTCGGAATTCTTGCCAAATTTGAACCATTCGGTCGTGGTGGTCCGGGCCCAACGCATTCATCGCCTGCGGCCGGTTAATAGTGATGTAAGCGGTATTCCCCCGTCTCTCATATATTATTTCTTCCATATTAGTTGTTGTTACCCTCCGTATTATTCCTAAATTGGTCTATTACTATACAAACCCTCCTTAGTTTAGGGTGTCATTATCCATCTGGGTTGATACCCCTAAAATCCAGACGATATTCAACTAACTGAGTTGCCTAGATGTAAGTGCGGATGTAGTATCCGAGGAATCATCGATTTCAAGGAGCTTTAGTCATGCCACGTTTCCCAATTGCCTCACGCGACAACGTGCCGCAGGATCAAGTTGACGCTTTCGACGCCATAGTGTCCGCTCGAGGTGGTGGTGTCCCTGAATTTGGGCCAGTAGCCGTACAGCTGCATGTCCCTGAGATAGCCCAACGAGGCGAAGTCCTTAGGGCTTACCTGAGGGCCGACGGTTCAACGTTGCCGGATAATGTCGCAGAGTTGGCTATGATAACGACTGCTCGTGAACTAGATTGCCAATTCATTTGGCACGCCCATGCAGCCGCCGGTCGACGAGCCGGCCTGAGCGACGCTCTAGTTGATGCATTACGAGATAAACAAGAGTTACCCGCTTTGTCGTCTGCTGAATCAGCGGTTATCAACTATGGCAGAGAATTCTTCCGAACTCGCCGAGTCTCTCAGATTACCTTTGACGCCGCGTTGGATGAGTTTGGCGCTCGGGGGTTAGTGGAATTGACCAATTTGATGGGCTACTACTCGGTGCTTGCATTCAACATCAACGCTTTCGAGCAACTTCCACCCCCTTCCGATGAACCTTTCTTACCGGTGTAGTCTTTTGAATCCGGTGGCTTCGCACGTTACTTGCGCGCCTTGATCATCAGACGTCTACGGAAAAGACAACGCCACCTGCACGACGATGAACAGCAGTACATGCACAGCAGATGCTTGTGATATGGATAATATCTGACGCATGGTAGAAATCTAGTCGACTGAGCGCCCGTAAGTGATTTCCCCGGAGTTGTCATCGACGCTCCAGGTCTCTATCCCGTTCTCACAAAATAAATCTACTTAAGTGACAAACCAAATTTCGCTAATGCGGTTGTAACTATACGACTGAGCTTGAGTGTCCCCTGCATTAGCTGCTGCCTTGGCTTTGCCGTCATATATCATTTGGGTCCAAAAACATCCCCACCCGGGAATCGTAGACATGTCCTCAATATTTTCGTCCGTGATTCCATTAGCCTTGATTAGTGCGTTAGCGTGGTTCTCAACTAGCGTTTGAAGCATAGTTACAGTTTTGTAGATATACATAAGTAAAAAGTAAAACAAATAAGCCCCCTCGTCTCGAGGGGGCTTATTTTGTATTCTTAGTCCCGTTGCCTAGTCACGTTACCTAAAGTATGCCTAAAGTTTTCATGTGGTCAAGTGGAATCTAAATTTAAGCTCGTTTTAACATGTTGAGCCCGAGAGTTATGCTCCATATTGATATGATGATGTAACCGATTCCGAATAACATATTAACGATTTTCAATGTGTCCTCAGTAAAGTTCGCCATTCCAACTATACTAAGTATGGCAACGATAAGAAACACCAACGCAACGATATAGGCGAATATAGTATTGAATTCGTCCCGGGTAGATAGAGCCAACGCAATAAACATTACTCCTATCGCGCCAATCATACCGGCGTAGAAACTAATACCTTGTGCGATCGCCGCGATGTCAGTGCCTGATGATCCGACCCAAGCCTGTGCTTGCCACAGTCCACCGAATCCTATTACGGTGGCAAATACGTTAATAGCGAACATGGGCATGCCTAGTTTAAACAAAGCTTCCCCATTTTCCCCCTTGCCGATAGTGCCATGAATCACACTCAGCCCGTAGTAGGCCATGATGAGCCCTATTGGTACCAGCAACAACAATAGTTGCTCTATTACATGAGCAGATGATATATCACCTGCGACTGCCCCGAAATCCGTTAGGTCAAGATCCATATCGCCAAGAATAAGAAAGAAAACTATAAATAATGCTGTCGCCATGGCAGGACCAACTGCCAGACAGATGCCACCCAGTTTAAGTTCCGAAATATTTCCCATTTGCTAACCTCTTTATTAATGAGACAATGACGTAATTCGTGGGTCACTATGAATTTTAAATTAATTTAAGAATATGTCAAGAAATCAAGCTAATCATTAGTGCTTTGGCCCGAACATCACGTAGGATCATAACGGAATCCTACCTGTCTCCGTTGGTTACGGAAGTATCTCAGTGATTGGTCTCCGGAGTAGGTGATAATGAATACCCTGTTTTCATTAGATTCGGAACATCTCGCCGAAGCGTTGCTTCAGGAATCATCCATAGTTAATCCTTACGGTCCGTTGATAGCTCAATTGCAGGGAGTGTTAAATGACAAGTCGAAACATAGACTATTCAATCCTTTTTAACAAAGACCTCCCATCTCCTTCGGGTAGGTGGCAAGGCCATCCGAAATATAATTTTGTAGGCGGCCATAGCGACCCGAACCTAGTACCTATGAACAGGTTCATCGAGTCCGCTGCCAATGTATTCCAGGGAGACCCGAGAAACATCGCCATGTATAACTATGAAGGAGGCCCTCAAGGAATCCTTACGTTGAGGAGCTTCCTGGCTAGGAAATTGGCGGCCGAACGAGGAATACACATCACTACCGACGAGATCCTCATTACTTCAGGTTCTGGCCAAGGCATAGAGCTTATCAATGAAATTTTATTAGATGCGGGTGACACCGTAATCGTAGAATCCTTCACCTTTTCCGGCGCATTGTCGAATCTGCGACGACGTGGGGTCAATTTCGTCGGGGTTGATGTTGACCAGAAAGGGATTCGGATGGACCATCTAAAAGATATTCTAGAGGATCTAAGAAGGAACGGGATCAGGCCCAAATACATCTACACTATCCCAACGCTTCAAAACCCAACGGGCACCGTGATGACCATGGAACGCCGATACCAACTGATAAATCTGAGTGAGGAGTACGAAGTACCTATATTTGAAGATGAATGTTACGCGGATCTCATCTTTGAAGGGGAATATGAAAAAGCGATAAGGGCGTTAGATGATTCCAATCGGGTATTACATATAGGATCGTTCTCTAAATCTCTAGGGCCAGGAATTCGGCTCGGATATGTCGTGGCATCATGGGATGTCATGAGCAGACTGATATCTAGAAAGAACGACGCTGGAACCGGTGTCATGGATCAGATGATTGTGGGTGATTATTTCTCGAATCATTATGATGACCATATCCAAGACATGCGCCGCGCCCTGAAACGAAAATGTGATGTACTGAGTGCTGCTTTACGAGAGCATTTTGGTCCTTTGGTTGATTTCGAAGAACCCCGTGGTGGTATGTACCTATGGGTCAAGCTACCTCCAGGGATAGATTCTCGCGACTTTGTGCAAACCGCTCTTGACGAAGGGGTCGCCTACAATCCGGGCCCAGACTGGTCCGCAGACCCTGATGCGGCAGCAAATTATATACGGCTCTGCTTCGCCCTTCCCAGTGAAATTGAAATATGGGAAGGAATCGCGAAGTTGGCAAAGGTTTTTCAACTTGAATAATATAGTTTGCGAACTGGTAGAAGGTTGAATTCAAGCGAAGCATGACCCGCTCATTCAAGAAGAAATCAAGCGATGGAGATTGTACCAAAAGAACGAAAGGTACAAGAAAAGAAGACTGATGATTTACAACTCAGAACGAGGCGATATATCGATTGCTGTTGGAGGTGACGCCATGATCACCAGGCGCATGAGCGCCTTCAACGAGCCCAATTTCTTGGATCTCATAGATATTCTTAAAACGGCCGATGTCTCCGTAGTCAACTTAGAAATGCTTTTCCACGACTATGAAAGCAGTTGGCAATGGACCGATACTACCTACACACGGTCAGACCCGCGTAATCTAGCCGACCTGAAATGGATGGGTGTCGACGCAGTTACCACTGCAAATAATCATTCGTTTGATTTCTCTGAAGGCGGTTTTTTAACCACACTGAGTCATTGCAAGGATTTTGACTTGCCCGCGGCCGGGGGCGGTCTGGATATCGATCAAGCCCGGGCTCCTGTATATGTCGATTCAGCCAATGGTCGGGTTGCGGTTATGTCCGCAACAAGCACTTTTAGTGAACTATCCAGGGCAGGAGCAGGCCGTCCTGATTTTCCAGGAAGACCGGGGGTCAACGCCTTACGACACGATGTGGTGCACTATGTTGAGAGGGACGTATTTGAAGCTTTACATAAAGCTAACCAAGAATTGGGCTATGAGGGCCTAGCCACAGCAAAACGGGAGTTTGGCTTCCGAGGGAACGAAACACCTATTGATCCGTCCTCGCAAGTTGACTTCCTTGATAACCGATTTGTATTGGGCGAGGAATTTGGTGTCAGAACTTCGGTCAATGAAAGCGATATGTCTGGGATCGGAAATTGGATTAGAGGAGCACAGAAACAAGCAGACTGGACGATATATGGTTTTCATTGCCATGAGAGTGGACAGTCTGGAGAATTTCATGGCCTGAACCGACTGACTCCCCCGGAATTTCTAGTGGACTTCGCCCATTGGACTATCGATCAAGGGTGCGCTTTATTTGCAGGCCACGGCCCTCATTTATTGAGGGGCATAGAAATCTATAAGGGTATGCCAATTTTTTACAGCCTAGGTAATTTCATCTTCCAAAATGAAAGTGTCTTGCGATTACCTGATGAAGCTTACCGGCGTTTCGGACTGGGATATGATCAAACTCCTGGCGATTATCTGGACACAAGATCAGGCAGTGGGACTAGGGCTTTTGCAGGAAATCCAGTATTCTGGCAAAGCGTGGTAGCAGTATGTAATTACAACGCGGGCAAGCTGAAAGAAATCGTGCTTCATCCTATAGATTTAGGGTACGGGCGACCGATACCCCAAAGAGGTCGACCCGTCTTAGCAGATGGAGATGTAGCGAAGGAAATATTGATATGGTTAAAGGACGCTTCAGAACCCTTCGGGACGAAGATCGATATCGAAGACTCCAAAGGTTATATAAGGCTGTAGACGAGTGTCCTTAAGAATTCTTCGGAATGCGCTGCATGAATCGACGCAGTTCTGCATTGAAGTCGGCTCGAATTTGCGGTGCATGTGATCCGCAGCAAGGCGTTCAAACGGGAGAGTTATTGCAAAGATTGACCCATCAGGAGGGACTTAATGACTGATCGACTCCTTCTACGTAAACAAGTTGACGGCATCCTATATTTAACCCTAAACAACCCAGACAGGAGGAATTCCCTATCAAGCTGTTTGCTAGAGGCATTGAAAGAAAGCCTTGATGATATTAAAGACGATTCAACAGTACGAGTGGTCGTCGTACGCTCAGAAGGCCCCGCTTTCAGTTCAGGTCATGACCTCAATGAACTGATTAACAGCGATGCGGAAAGCTATTCCCAACTCTTTGCTGCTTGTACATCTGTGATGGAAGCGATACGGCTTTCGCCAAAACCCGTGATAGCCGAAGTTCAAGGCATAGCCACAGCTGCTGGCTGTCAATTGGTCGCTACTTGTGATTTGGCCATTGCATCAGAAACCGCCTTATTCGCCACACCCGGCGTTCAAATCGGTCTGTTCTGCACTACTCCTGGCGTAGCGGTTTCGCGGGCAATTCGAACTAAAAAAGCGATGGAAATGTTGCTGACAGGGACTCCAATAACTGCTAGTGAAGCCGTGGAATATGGTCTCATTAACCGGGCGGTTCCGGCCGATAAGCTAAAGGGCGAAGTCGAGGAATTAGCGAGAACCATAAGCAACGCCAGTGCATATACAGTGGCTTTAGGCAAATCTGCTTTCTACCGACAAAAGGAGATGGATATCCCGACCGCTTATGAAATGGCTGAGAAAGTCATGGTCGAAAATCTATTGGCCACGGATGCCCATGAGGGTATAACAGCATTCTTGGAAAAACGCCCTCCACGCTGGACCACATAACCAACGAAAACCCATCCTTAAAGATACGAAGAGCCCTGATATGTGCAGGAAGCCCTGATCTTAAACCCGATCAGGGCTTTTCTGTGTTTGCGTCCTGCTCCCTCGTCTGACGATTCCACTCGAGATTTATTGGCCAAGAGTTGGGAAAAGAAGTTGACACCGGGGTAAGTGCGCCTCATTCCCCGGGAAGATCAGTGATTGATTATCCAGTTAGCCACCCGCTCGCCAATCATGATAGTTGTGCGGTTAGTGTTGGCCCGGATGCAGTCGGGCATGATAGACGCGTCGGCAACCCTCAGC
>UINC01000572.1_pt1 | contig 13917 bp, 12 predicted proteins | sample 5385821 | NCBI WGS metagenome assembly UINC01 (sample SAMEA4666929, study PRJEB26691) | marine metagenome | isolation source: Pacific Ocean | place: Pacific Ocean | collected 2011-10-13 | reverse complement strand
AATCGGCGAGCATGGAGACCACGATAAACCGTCTCCATCGCCTCCAACAGCGCTATGAACTGCGCATGTTTGCGCCTGGCGACCTCGTCGCGCTGAGTCAAAATGGCGTCTACTTCCGTGTAGGTCATTCGCGCATCCGAGCGAATCACGCCGTCATGGAATTCGTATCGCACAACGCGGCCTCTACGGTCGAGCTCCATAAAACACGACTGCACAAGACGATCGACTCCAGGCTTCAAACTGCACAATCCGGTCGCCAATGCCTCCGGAAACATGTGTAGGGCTCGCTCTGGAAAGTACACAGAAGTGCTACGCTCATAAGCGCATTCGTCCAGGGCGCTACCCTCGACAACGTAGTGCGCCACGTCGGCGATATGCACACCAAGCCATTGGTGCCCGTTGGACAGAGTCTCCAGGGTAATCGCGTCGTCGAAATCCCGCGCCGTGTCCCCATCGATGGTAACGGTGGTGAGCGGGCGAAAATCGGTCCGCCCGACCACATCCTGTGCCGTGATCTCAGCACCGAGCCGCTCGGCCTCTGTGACCGCGCTAGGGTTGTGAGTGTGCGGGAGTCGGTACTGCCTGATGATCAGTTCCGTGTCGACACCCGGGTCCTCAAGGGTTCCTAGAACTTCCGTGACGCGACCGGTCGGGCCGCTAGTCGGAGTCGGCCAGTCCTCGATTCGGACCTCCACCATCTGACCAGGCGTGGCCCCTCCCGTCGCTCCACTAAGCACCCGGACGGGCGTCTTCACCCGAGGGTCAAAGGGGGCAACATAACCGGTGCCGCTTTCGTCGACGTGATAGCAACCGACCAGCTCATCGCTCGCCCGTTCGAGCACTCGGACGATGCACCCCTCGGTCTTTCCCCCGACACGGTCGACACGTACAGTCACTCGATCGCCATGCATCGCCTGCTGGAGATTCACCCCCGCAACGAAAATGTCTTCACAGTCGGGTTCCACTTGACAGTCCGGTGTCACGAATCCGAAGCCCCGGGGATTCACAAATAGTCGGCCATCCAACAAACTCACCTGCTCAGCTACCCGGTAACGATTTCCGCGCGCGCGTATCAATTCGCCCCTCTCGACTAACTGCCTAATACGTCGACGAAATCGGTGCCGATCCTGTTTCGGAATCGACAACTTCTGCATCAGTTCCTGGATCGTCACCGGATGGGCGACCCGGCTCCGAATCCTGGCTAGGAGCTCATCGCCCCGTTTATCCTCTTCCCGCATCACGGTGTCAGTCACGTCGTATTAGTCCCACTGGGTCTGTCGCGAGCAAAATTTGGAGATCGCCCACGTTTGTGCCACTCGGCCCGATCTTGACCAGATCGCCCAACGATTCAAAAAAGCGGTACGCATTGTTGTCAGACAAATACCTTCTCGGTAAACCAAGAGACGCGGCTCGCGCTCTCTCGAGAGTGGTGGAATCTACGATCGCTCCTGCAGCGTCGGTCGGGCCGTCGACGCCATCGGTTCCCACGCTGACCAGTAAGGCTGGAGTCGCACTGCACTCTAGCCGCGAGGCCGCCGCCAAGGCCAGTTCTTGGTTACGCCCACCGAGCCCTTCCCCCATAACCGTGACCGTGGTTTCTCCCGTCGACACAAGGCAGACCGACCGGCCGCCACCTCGCACCAACGCGGCCATGCGGTCCACCAATTCCCCCCCCACAACCCTCGCTTCTCCAGTAATCGGAGCCTCCAACGCCATTGCCTCGTAGCCCAATCGGCGCGCAGCAGCAATCGCGCCGCTCATCGCCTGTCGCCGACTCCCGATCACCCGGTAGGTCAAACTGCTGGATCGCTCATCCGCCGACTTTAGCGTTTCTGGTAGTTCCCCAACAGCGCCACGCTCGAGGAAATTCAACACATTAGCCGGAATGCCGTGGCGAATCTCGGACCGACCGACAATCGCGAACGCCTCTCGGTATGTGGTCTCATCCGGCACGGTCGGACCAGAACCGATGACGGCCGGATCGTCCTCGACTGGTCCGACGACGTCAGAAATCGCCAGCGTCAACATCCGGCTCTTACCGACTAAAGCCAAACGGCCCCCTTTGACGTCGGATAAATGTCTTCTTACACAGTTCAATTCATGAATAGGAACACCCGCGCCCAACAGCGTCCGAGTTGTTGCAATCTTGTCTTCTAGTTCCAGGCCGTCTGCTGGCAAAGCCAGCAATGCAGACGCACCGCCTGAAAGCAGTACAAGCACGACACCAGACTCGGGCGCCTCGGAGACGCATCGGAGTGCAGCCGATCCCGCCTCGGCACTTCCCTTGTCTGGCAGCGGGTGCCCTCCCTGATACCACGAGACGCCGTCCGGCATCACGGCGGGCGACGCAGGTCCAACTGCCACACCACCCCGAATTTCGATGGACGCGGACGACAGTAGGCCTTCAACCATGCCCTCTGCCGCTTTCCCGGCTGCAATTAGTGTGGCAGGAGCGGGCGCGAGCGCGTTTCGAACCGCCCGCTCCTCGAGAGCCAACCGCATCAGGCGCACCGGCGAGACAGCGCGGAGCGCAGCGCCGACAATCTCAAGAGCGTGCTGACGTAAAATCCGAAGATGGGGGGATTGAGAGGACAGAAGGAGATCAGTGAATGCTTGATGGATCCGACCAAGTAGATAGTTTTGTCACGCCATCAAAGCTCTGCAGCAAGCGACTGACGACCGCACCAACATCGGTCCGACCTTCTGCGCACAGTTCGTCCACCTGGACCATCACACGACGGAGCGCCGCTTCCGTCTCGGTTATAGCGCATTCCGAGTAAGCATCCCGATGAAGCTCAAGGCACGCCTGATGCTTCAGAAACTCTTCCCGATAGAAATTGGTGCGAGGGGTGCCCTCCACCGTGCCCCGTGACGGGCACGCGCGGCCAACCGGACGATCGGAAGCGCAACTTGCTCTCGACATGAACGCTACGAGGGTTCAGTCTACGCGCGTGACTTCGCTGGTGTCAACGGCCGAGGTATTGCACTGCCTCCAGTTCGATCGGCGCACAGAACAGCCTGACGCAACTACATCGACGTTCTCGCATTTGGTCTATGGCGCTCACACAAGTAACGAGGCCTGTCGCCCGTCACTAGCGGTTCCTTTGACATCTGGATGATGCTGGCGGCGTTCGCGCTGAAACGCGGAAACGTCTAGTCATCCACCAATGCGCGCCTGAGCAGTTCATTCACCAACTTGGGATTCGCCCGACCACCAGTCGCGCGCATCACCTGTCCCACGAGAAACCCAAGACTCCCCGCGTTGCCGCCACGAAACCGATCGACAGCTTCAGGCTGTTCGGCCAGCACGCCAGCTACGACCTCCGCTAGTTCATCCTGGTCACCAATTTGCGACAACCCTTCCATGCGGACGATTTCATCGGCCTCCCGGTTCGATCCGTACATCCGGTCAAACACCTCCTTGGCTGCGCTGGTGCTCACTGTTCCGCTCTCAACCAACCCGATCAGCTTGGCCAACGCGGCAGGGGCTACCCCAGCCGAGCCCACGGCATCCCCGTCAACCTTCAAACGGCGGGTCAGTTCGCCGGTAATCCAGTGACACGCCGCCTTTGGGTTGCCGGATGCCTTCGCCGTTTCCTCAAAGAACCGTACCAGGTCGACCGACTCTGCGATCTGTGCAGCAGCAGCCAGTGACAAACCATACTCGTCTCTGAGTCGCCGTTTGCATGCCTCTGGCAGTTCAGGAAGCGAGTCACGCACGGCTTCTACCCAAGCATCAGACACTTCGATCGAAGGCAAATCAGGATCCGGAAAATAACGGTAGTCATGCGCCTCCTCTTTGGTTCGCATCGACACGGTGCGGCCGACGGCTTCATCCCAAAGGCGCGTCTCCTGCACGATTGACTCACCCGCAGAGCACCGTGTGGTTTGTCGTTCCCACTCATGCTCAAGCGCGCGCTGGAGAAACCGGAACGAGTTGAGGTTCTTGACTTCAACCTTAACTCCCAGTTCCGTTTCTCCTTTGGGTCGCACCGACACGTTAGCATCACAACGGAGACTACCCTCCTCCATGTTGCCGTCACTGACCCCAATCGCTACCAAGATGCCACGAAGTCGGGCAAAAAACTCCGCGGCCGCCGATGGCGAGCGGATATCAGGTTGGGTCACGATCTCGACAAGAGGCACACCACTCCGGTTGAAGTCGAGATAGGTATGACGCTCGCCGGCTCCGGTTCCAGCGTGAATCGATTTTCCAGCGTCTTCTTCAAGATGGGCGCGAGTGATACGCACGGTCCGCGACCCCTCATCGGACACGTAAGTCAACTCGCCGCCAATAGCAATCGGTTCGTCGTATTGTGAGATCTGATATCCCTTCGGAAGATCCGGGTAGAAATAATTCTTTCGCGCAAAAGCCGAGCGGGATTGGATCGTGCAGCCGAGCGCAAGCCCGGTACGTATCGCCAATTCAACCACCCGGCGATTGAGCACCGGCAAGGCACCGGGCAGTCCTAGGCAAACGGGACAAACGTGCGCGTTCGGCGCGGCACCGAACCGCGTCCCACACCCACAGAAAATTTTAGTCTCCGTTCGGAGCTGCGCGTGAACCTCCAGCCCGATGACTAGTTCGAATCGCGTAGACATGACGTCGCGTTGACCGCACTACCCGACCCGCGGTCCGGCCGCCACGACCTCGGCACTCGCAGCCTCAGCAAAAGACGCGAAGTTCTTCGCAAACATAGCCGCCAGCTCCGCAGCCCGTGAATCGTAATCGGACGGGTTGCTCCAAGTCTTTCTCGGTTGCAGCACCTCAGACGAAACTCCCGGGCAACTGACGGGCACGTCAATGTTGAAGATCGGGTCCGTTTGGGACTCCACGTCGTCCAACGCCCCCGACAGCGCCGCGGTGATCAGTGAGCGAGTGTGACCAATCGGCATCCGGTGCCCCACACCGTAGGGACCGCCCGTCCAGCCGGTGTTAACGAGCCACACGCGGACCTTCTGAGCCGCCAGCCGCTCACCCAACAGTGCAGCGTAAGTCGTCGGAGGCCACACCATAAACGGCGCACCGAAACACGTACTAAACGTCGCCGTCGGTTCGGTCACTCCACGCTCAGTGCCAGCCACCTTCGCGGTGTAGCCAGACAGAAAGTGATACATCGCAGCAGCCGGTGAAAGCTGAGCGATCGGAGGCAGCACGCCGAAAGCATCGGCCGCCAGCATAATGACGTTACGGGGATGACCCGCCTGTCCAGACGTCACAACGCCATCGATTGCTGAAAGTGGATACGCTCCACGCGTGTTCTCCGTCACGGAGTCGTCGTTAAAGTCGAGTTCACGCGTCACAGGGTCCACCGTGACGTTCTCGAGAACGGTGCCGAACTGCCTGGTGGTCGCGTAGATCTGGGGCTCGGCATCAGCCGACAACCGGATCATCTTCGCGTAACAGCCTCCTTCGAAGTTGAATACCCCTCGGTCACTCCAACCGTGCTCGTCATCTCCGATAAGGTGACGTGCCGGGTCACTCGACAGCGTTGTCTTGCCAGTTCCCGAAAGCCCAAAGAACAACGCGACATCCCCGTCTTCGCCAACGTTGGCCGAACAGTGCATCGGCATGACGCGTTGCAGTGGCAAAAGATAATTCATAACCGTGAAAACCGATTTCTTAATCTCGCCCGCATACGCCGTGCCTCCAACCAAAACGAGTCGCTTCGCGAGATTCAAGAGAATGAAAACCTCTGAATTCGTACCGTGCTTGGCCGGGTCAGCGCGACACGTCGCCACATCGATCACGGTCAGTTCAGGTTGAAATTCCTCGAGTCTGGTGCGATCCGTTTCGGTAATAAACATGTGTCGAGCAAACAGATTGTGCCAGGCGCGCTCGGTAATGACCCGAACCGGCAACCGATAGTTCGGGTCAGCCCCCGCGTAACAATCCTGCACGAAAAGATCCTTGCCGCGAAGATGCTCGGTAACCACTTGGTGCACAGCGTCGAACCGATCCTCAGAAATGGGACGATTCACACTCCCCCACGCCACATTCTGCGAGCTTGACGTTTCTTCCACGAGAAAGCGGTCGCGCGGGGACCGCCCCGTGTGTTGCCCCGTTCGGCACACGATCGGCCCTCCAGCTGCCACCGTACCCTCTCGACGCGCCAATGCTTCTTCGTACAAAGCCGCCGTGGACAGATTCCAAAACACCGACGCCGGGTCCACGATGCCGACTGTGTCGAGACGCTGATCCGTGTTCACGTGTCACTCCGTTGAAGTCAAGGGGTCTCTGGGGTGAGCCAGCCCGCCAGATTTGTGCCGGCATCGTACGATCCGCGCGAAATCACGTCAATGTGCGAAATCAGGCAGACCTGTGCACTTCCGGCGAGGAACGGCCGATACATCTCATAGCCGTGATTTCCCAGACCGCATCCACCAACGTTCCGCACTCCTTTCGCCCACTGGGTCTTGTGGTGCTGGCCGCGGTGGTGATCCTGAGCATCCGATGCGCCTCGCGCTCGATACCGGCTCCTGACCCCGCCTCGCCATCGCAGGATGAAATAGTCACGCTGCGGGTAGAGGTTAAGAACGGGGCTGCTCGCAACGTCAAAGCAATTCCGCTCGAAGACTACGTGCGAGGCACCGTTCCGGTAGAAATGCCACTCACGAAGTCGGATGACATTGTGACGAACCAACTCGCTCAACTCCAAGCGATCCTGTCGAGAACCTACGCGCTCGCGAATCGGCGCCGCCATGCCGACGAAGGGTTCGACCTTTGTTCGACCACGCATTGTCAGGTCTACGCCCCGATAGACCGACAGCCTCCCTGGGTCCATGACGTCGTCCTGGCGGCTGTCACCCAAACCAAAGGTCTGGTCATCACAGACGGCACTGGTCCAATCAACGCACTTTTCCACGCTGATTGCGGAGGACGCACCAGTTCGGCGACCGCGGTGTGGGGCGGGGCCGCCCCCAACTATCTATCCGGAGTGAGAGACACATTTTGCGTGACCGCTGCATACAACGACTGGGAGATCACACTGAGCCGCGACCACCTACGTCGGATCCTAAATACCCATTCTCAAACAGCGGTCGGGAACCGTCTCGGTCAAGTCACGGTCACAAGCCGAGACTCGGCCGGACGCGCGAGCATGGTGTTGGTCCGAGGCGAAACATCGCAAACGATGCGCGGCGAACGGTTTCGCCGCATCATCAGCGAACAGCTCGGGGCACGCGCGTTCAGGAGCACCCTTTTTCAGGTCACCGCAAGCGAGCAAGGGTTCCGTTTCGTCGGCCAAGGATTCGGACACGGTGTCGGGTTGTGCCAGACCGGAGCAATCATCCGAACTCGGAACGGGAGCACAGTCGACGAAATTCTCGCGCACTATTATCCCGGAACCACACTCGAACCCCACACGCCGCCCAACTCGGTCACTAAAGCATCGCTGCGGCCGATTCCTCGACCTCATCCGCACTCCCCTGGACTTCGGCCGAATAAGTAGGACTCGAATCCAGCGAGACCGCGCGGCAGACGACCGTGATTCTTCCAGCAATAAAACAAAACCACTGAAGACAGTTCAGTGCCATGCATGAATTGCTTCACGGTCAGGTCAACACGGCAAGCATGAGCGTCGTATCCATGTATCATGGTGTTGGAGACTCGTCGTGGGCACGAGACCGCCAGCACACAACATAGGACCATGTCGCCAACCACAGAGTCTGAACCGCGCGGCGGCGCCGCAATCTCGCAGCGTGCCGGTGCGGAAACACGCCTGGCCACCGAGGTCAAGCAACTGTTGGCTGACGGACACCGGACCGAAGCCGCCGAGCAGTTTAACGCGATCGTCGAACTCCAGCAGCGACGTGCCGCCCGGATCGCCTACCACTATCTGCGTGACCCTGGCGAAGTCGATGACGCCGTGCAGGACGCGTGCCTCAAGGCGTTCGTGCACCTCCCCTCCTTCAGAGAGGATCTCTTTTTTGAGTTGTGGTTCACTCGCATCCTGGTCAACTCGTGCCTAGACCGATTGAAGGCCAGAACTCGTCGGAACCGATGGCAGATACAAAACGACAACCGCGAGGGAGTCGCATCGGCTGGCCCGCCCAGCCGAGAACCATCGCCAGAAGCCTCACTATTAGCGGAAGAGCGCCGCGCCCAGTTGGAGGCAGCGATAGACCGCCTCCCCACCCGCCAGCGAACGGCGGTGATTTTGGTTTATCTGGAAGGACAAGCAACGCGGGAGGTCAGTGCGGTAATGGGACTGAGTGAATCGACAGTGCGCGTGCATCTATTTCGAGCGGTTCGAAAACTACGTGGGTTCCTATCAGAAACGGGATCAAGAGCACTTTCTGATCCGTTAGGAAGCACGGCACAGCAAGGCATCTGACGACCGCTCCTACTCAAATGCGCCGACAACTGGAAAGAGCGAGAACATGACAGAATCAACAAGCTGGTTGCCACGATCCAAATGGTTGCGTGTCCCAGGTTGGCACCTGTCCGAAAACCGTCTTTTGGCACTCGAACTGGACCGAAACACCGAGACCGGCCGCATCTCTGCTGCCAGCCGCCGCGGACGGTCCCATCTCCGTTCCTGCGAACGGTGTAACCGTCGCTATCTTGAGCTTGTTTCGCAGACGAACGTGCTATGTGACACTGCTACAGCCGGGTCCGAAACCATCCTCACTCCAAGTCGTCTTCGGGAGCAACGAGACCGGATCGCGCGTCGACTCGCCATGCTGGTCGGCACCCAAGCACCAGCGCGCGTGTTAGCGTTCCCGTTCTGCGCTAAGTCGCTACCACGGGTGGACTGGCCCCGCTGGCAGACCAAACACTGGATTCCTGTGACCATGGCCCTGAGCCTCGTGCTTGGCATCGCTGCCGGTCAGTATGTGCACATCCATCCATCAGACACCGTTGACGCCACACTGGCAATCGCACCGACAATTGCACCCCTCGACAGCGGCGACCACCTCGATATGACTGGCACCGTCGAATTACCGCTAGTCGCCGGCGACGGCACTTCCAGTTTGACACTGGGTGCGTTTGACCGCGTAATGAACGACGAGGAGTTCCTCGGGGAACTCGACCTCGCACTCACCAGCGTTCAAATCTCAGAGCTTGAGTCGATCGAAGCGTTGACCCCGCGTGTTCGCGACCTCTCCATTGACATCAGGTGACGACCGGTCCTGCCTCCACCGACGGATCAGACGGTGTCCCGGCGCAAGTGTTCCGGAAGGGGCTCGCGTTGGGACGCGAGGTCGCCGGTGCGTTGTCCGCTGACTATCACAGCAACCTCATTGACAGAATCAGGACAGAAAATTACCAGTGGGATGCAGGGCGGGTTCGAATCATACTCGCGCGCGAGTTCGGTTTCTGCTACGGGGTAGACCGGGCGGTCGACTACGCCTATCAAACGCGTAAACGTTTTCCTGACAAAACGATTTACCTGACAGGCGAAATTATCCACAACCCTCAAGTCAATGATCGTCTCCGTGCCGCCGGCATACGGTTCCTCAGTGACGCTGGAACGGCAGTGAACGCCCTGGGCCGAGATGATGTCGTGATTCTCCCGGCCTTCGGGGTCACGATCGCGACCCTAGCTCAACTCCAAAACCAGGAATGCACTCTCGTCGACACTACCTGCGGCTCAGTGCTCAATGTTTGGAAGAACGTCCTACATTACGCACGCGACGGATTCACAGCAGTCATCCACGGAAAATTACAACACGAAGAAACTCAGGCCACTGCATCCCAGGTCCTGAAGTACCCAAAGGGGCGTTCGTTGGTCGTGCTCAACCGTGAAGAAGCGGCAGCCGTCTGCGAGTTCATTCGTCATGGCGGGGACGAATCGACGTTCATGGCACGCTTCGGCGCGGCCACTTCTCCCGGATTCTCACCAACCCGAGACCTGGCTCGGGTTGGCCTTGCCAACCAAACGACCATGCTCATGTCCGAATCACTCGCTATTGGCGAACTTGTCCGACACGCCATGGTCGACCGCTATGGCGAGAACCTCAAGAACCATTACCGAGCGTTCGACACCATCTGTAGCGCCACCCAAGATCGGCAGGATGCGGTCTCCGACCTCCTTGGTCGCACGAACTTGAGTTTGATGATCGTGATCGGGGGATATAACAGTAGTAACACCAAAAATCTGGCACGGCTCGCCGAACGCAAGGTGCCAACCTTCCACATCGCGGATGCCAGTTGCCTCGTGTCGCACCACGAAATTCGGCACCGGCCAGTGGACGGAGGAGCAACACCCACCAGCGGAACCCACGCAGATGAAACCCTAGCGACTGGCTGGATGCCAGACGGCAGCGTCACCGTAGGCCTCACCGCGGGCGCGTCGACACCGGACTCGGTCCTCGAACAGGTCATCGAGCGCCTCAGATGCTTCTCTACCGATGACGGTTAGGCATCCCACTCGTTCCAGAAGCTACAGGTTAGACGTTCGGATTTTGCGACGAAACCAGTAAACACTTCCGGTTTCCTTGGAGTCTAAGTGAGTAGTGGAGGTGGTGGGAGAGTGACTTTATGCGATGGCGCACAGCAACACTGCTCGCTGTTCTAGTATTTTCGACCTGTGCCCCGGCCGACGCAGCGAACCAAAACGGCCGCCGACACAGTTGGTGGCAGTCAGACGAGGTCAAAACCCACGTTGGTCTAACCGACGACCAGTCTGCGAGGCTCGACAGGATCTACAAACGTGCGCTACCGAAACTGCGTGAGTCGATGCGCCGACTCAACGCCGAACAACACACCCTTTCTCGACTCGTGGCAGACATGAGCATCGAAGAGATCGACGTCACTAGACAGGTGGACCGTGTAGAAGCGGTCAGGAGCGAGCTAAGCAAAACCCGCCTGCTGATGGTGTTCAGAATGTACCGGGTGCTCGATCCGGATCAGCGAGACGCCCTCGACCAGTGGAGAAATCGAAATTCCTCGAGGCAGCGTTCCAACGACCAGCGCAGCAGGAACCGATAACCAGTGGACGCTTTCGATGCAGACACCTGTAGCAAGCCGCCAGACAGCGCTTCCTGGGAAGACCGCGCGCGCGGAGAAGGGCTGTTCGGCTGAATACGCGCGGACCACCCGCGCACGAGGGAACTTTCTGTTATTACGAACCGTATTGGCTGACGTGCGGCAGAACTGACTGGACTTGAACATCCGCACCTGAACCGTCTCCGGGTGCGTAGGAGATACATCGTTATGCGGAGTGCCCGATACTGTTGTCTATCGACCCTCGTCACGCTCGCACTCGTAAACGTCAATGTGGACGCCCAGTCGCAGCGTTCTGACGTGAGCATCGCCGGTCTCATCGAACAAGCAACCGCACGTCTGAGTATTGCTCAGACGCCGGGTTCAGGTCCCAGCCTGGACTTGACGCTCGACGACGCGATCGCCAGGGCGCTGGAGCGTAATCTCGACCTTGCTGTCCAGCGACTGAACCCGCAGGTCTTCGACTTTTCGTTGGCCCAACAACTCTCTTTTTATCGACCGACGGTAAACTCATCACTCAGTAACAACTCACGCACAAATCCCTCCTCGACGCAGCTCGACGGTGGCGAAGCCGTCGTCAGCGACACCGCGACGGTCAACGGCGGCATCAGTCAAGCCGTACAGTGGGGTGGAGGCAACTATCAGGTCAACTTCAACAATAACCGATCGGCTTCGACCAATTTTTTCTCCAGCTTCAACCCGAGTTACCGGTCGTCAATGCAGGCCAGCTATACACAGCCGCTTCTGCGCGGATTCAAGATTGACAACACTCGGCAGCAAATTCAGGTTACTCGCATCAATCGGGACATCGCAGATATTGATCTCCGCCAGACGATCACTAACACCGTATCGTCTGTACGGAATGCCTACTGGGACCTGCTTTACGCGACCCAGACCCTCGCGGTGCAACAGCAATCGCTAGATCTCGCCGAAGAGCTCGTGCGTGACAATGAGGCCCGTGTGGAAATCGGCACACTCGCACCGATCGACATCGTCCAGGCTCAATCAGAAGCAGCATCCCGGCGACAGGCGCTGGCGCAGGCTGAGCAATCACTGGCCACCGCCGAGCTCGTCTTGAAAGAATTAATCGTCAACGGCACAGATGACCCGTTCTGGACCGCGAACCTCACCCCAGTCGACCAGCCGACGCTCGATCCACAACCGATCGACCTCGAAGCCGCGCTCCGGGCAGCACTGGATGAGCGCACCGACCTGGCGCGTTCGCGTCGGCAACTCGACATCAACGAGGTAAATCTGCTGGCCATGCGGAACAACACCTTGCCGGCAGTCGATCTCGTCGGCACCTATCAGCTGCAGGGACAGGGCGGCACCCGGTACGTGCGCACCGGACTCGGTGGCGCCGTCACCACGAAAATACCCGGCGGCATCACCGATGCGTTCGATCAACTATTCGACGCGGCCTTTCCAGTCTGGAGCGTGCAAGTCAACGTGAGCTATCCGCTCGGCCAGAGCGCCGCCGACGCTGCCCTCGCCCGGGCCCGGCTACAGACCCAACAGGTGCAGGCGCAACTCAGGCAGCTGGAGTTACGGGTCGCTACGGAAGTGACTAACGCCGTCGTACAGGTTCAAGCGATAGAGCGCCGCATTGATGCGGCGATTGCGGCTAGGGAATTATCTGAAGAACAACTTGGGGCCGAGCAGAGTCGGTTCGACGCGGGTCTAACCACCAACTTCTTCGTCGTACAGGCCCAGCGGGACCTGGCCACCGCCCAAGACACCGAGCTGCGAGCCATCCTTGACCAGCAAAAAGCGCTCGTTGAGCTCGACCGCGTGCAACGAACGTCACTGTCGAACGCAGGAATCTCGATCGTGCAATAAGTGACAGAAACGAAATTATTGTAAGGATTGTGTCCCATGAAGAAACTTCTCGTCTTTGTTGTACTGGTCGGCGCGGGCATTACGGCCTACGGCTACCTGGGGTTCAATACCGCGGAGTTTGTACCTGAGGTCAGTACCGTCACCCTCACTCGTGGCGACGTGGTCGATACAGTCGGGGCCACTGGGGCTCTTGAGGCAGTCACCACAGTTCAGGTCGGAAGTCAGGTCTCTGGAATCATTGAATACCTCTACGCTGACTTCAACTCGATCGTGAGAGAGGGCGACGTCATCGCGCGTCTCGAGCCCTCCATCTTCGAGACTCAGATCGAACAGGCACAGGCAAACCTCGCGCGGTCCGAAGCCGATGTTGAACGCCTGCGCGTAACCCTCGACGACGCGACAAACCAGCTCGCCAGGTCCGAAGACCTGGCCGCGCGAGAACTGATTTCCACGATCGAACTCGAAGCCGCGCAGGTAACCGTACGGTCGGCGGCCGCGCAATTGAAGTCGGCCGAAGCGAGCGTCGTTCAGTCTCAGGCCTCGCTCAATCAGAACCAGGTCAACCTTGATCACACGGTAATCACAGCACCGATCGATGGCATCGTCATCGCCCGACAAGTCGACGAGGGGCAAACAGTGGCTGCTGGCATGTCGGCGCCAGAACTGTTCATCATCGCCGCCGATCTAACCGAAATGCAGGTGATCGCCAATATCGACGAATCTGACGTCGGGCGTATTCGCCCAGGACAGCCCGTGACTTTTACCGTGGATGCTTACGCCGCGGAAGAATTCGATGGCACGGTGTCGCAAATTCGCCTCGAACCGGTCGTGCTGCAAAACGTCGTTACTTATGCAACGGTCATTGACGTACCAAACAACGAACTCAAGTTAAAACCAGGCATGACGGCGACAGTGACCTTGGAAATCGCCAGAAGCGAAGACACCCTCAGAGTGCCTAACGCGGCGCTTCGGTTCCGCCCCACGCCCGACATGTTCGCCGCTCTGAACCAGCCGGTGCCAGACCTGCTGCAGCGAGGCGGCAGAAGCGGTGGACGCCCGGACGGCAACCGCGTGGCCGGCGGGCCAACGAACGGTGGCAGGTCAGGCGGAGGCCGAGGTGGCTTCGG
>UINC01000571.1_pt1 | contig 13924 bp, 14 predicted proteins | sample 5385821 | NCBI WGS metagenome assembly UINC01 (sample SAMEA4666929, study PRJEB26691) | marine metagenome | isolation source: Pacific Ocean | place: Pacific Ocean | collected 2011-10-13 | reverse complement strand
GACAAGGGCGCCTTGTTTCGTCGTGTGCGTGAATCGATCAAATCGGGAGGCACGTTTCGATTTATTGATCAACTCAGTGGTGGAACCGAGGCAAACCATGCACGGATGTGGAACAGTTTGATGGAGTTCATGGGATCTCCTGGTAACTGTACGGAGGTAGAGCTTCAAAGCATGGTAGACCACTCAAAGGCTCACGACCATTACACGCCGCTGGCCACTCACTTCCACTTATTGCAGGAAGCGGGGTTCGTGGGGATTGATTGTGTGTGGCGAGATGAAATGTGGACGGTGATTACAGCGGATGTTGCCTAACGGTGGCATCGGCCTCAGGGATTAAACACTGGCTGATCGGTCATCCACGCTGCCACCTGATTCCGTTCCAATGTGATGCTTCCACTGATGAATCCATTCCCTTCGACTTCCCCTTCATAGAACAGTTGCACGTAACTCAGGAACTGTTCCTCTCTCTTCGTCGGCGGACCCAGAATCCCGACCACCTGTTCTTCGGACATGCCCTCTTCAATGCGATCCCAATTGGCTGGAATGGTCCAATCACCTTGTGCCGCACTCGGCATTGGAGGTGTCGGCGGAAAAACCTTCTCCCCTGCATAGTCGCGCAAGCCGCAAAAGCCTAGCGACTGATAACCATGCTGTATCAGTAAAGCCGCGGCACGCGCGGCTCGTCCCCCGCCGTTTCAAGCGGTCAAGACAACCTGCTCTTTGGAAAGCTCGCCAAGACGCGCTTCAAGTTCGCCAAGCGGAATATTGATATAGCCTTTGCGTGTGCCGAACTTCTCAAGTTCCCAGGGTTCCCGTACGTCGAGCAGTACGACGTTCCCATCTGCCAGAGCCGTATCGAGCTCGGACGCTGACACGCGCATCTCTTCACCCACTGGCTCAGGCAGGTTGTCTGGCATGCGAATCGCTGGCTGAGATTGCGCAGACAGCAGGAGCGGTACGGCAACCGCCCAAACACTCGCCACGCAGCCCACTTTAAAAATCATGGTAAACCCCGCGTTTAGGATACTGTGCCACTACTCGAACAGCAAAGGGGGATGCACTTTTCCCATCATTCAAACTCGTCCCTTGGCGTATACTTTCAATCGCCGGGAAGCGATCTCCCTGTAACCTCATCTGCGAAGGAGAGACTCATGGGTTCGAAACGACCTAATCGAAGAGGATTCCTAAAGGGCGGCGCCGCGTTGGCCGGTGGTTTGACCTTGGGAGCGGTAGAGCCCGTGCGCGGCCAGACGCCAAGATCTGAGGCGCTCGACTTCATCAAGGGCAGTGACGAGCTGATCGCCTATGGCGAGCGCTCCCGTTTCGTGACTTCGGTACGCATAGCGCACCCGCCGGGCAGTCGGCCTTCGCCCGATGAATTTGGACTCGTGTTTCACGTGGCGGCTCCGCTGCAGGACTCGGTGGGGGTGATTACGCCATCCTCGCTCCACTTCGTGGGGACCACCCGTGGCTCCTTCATTCCGGACATCGATCCCCGGGAACACCGTCTCATGATCCACGGCATGGTGGACCGACCGCTGACCTTCACCATGGAAGAGTTGAAGCGTCTCCCGTCGGTCACTCGCACACATTTCATCGAGTGCGCGGGGAACAGTTCGAGGTCCGACCGTAGGACCGCGCAGGAGACGCACGGTATGACCAGCTGCGCCGAATGGACCGGCGTGCCCCTGTCCGTCCTGCTCGAGGAGGCCGGCGTGAAAGACGGGGCGCCCTGGATCGTCTGTGAAGGGACGGAAGAAGTGAAAGGATCGTCGAGCATTCCGATGGCGAAGGCGATGGAAGACTGTCTGGTGGCCTACGGCATGAACGGCGAGGCGCTGCGTCCCCAGCAAGGGTTCCCGCTGCGGCTGATGGTTCCTGGTTTCGAAGGAATCTTCCACACAAAGTACCTGAGGCGAATCAAGGTGGTCGACCGGTACTACATGACCTACAACGACTACGGACATCTGACGCAGGACTCTGACGCCGCGGCGCTGGGGTACCAGATCGGCCCGAAATCGGTCATTACCTTTCCCTCCGGCGGACAGGAGCTGCCGGGCCGCGGATTCTACGAGATCAGCGGCCTAGCGTGGTCCGGTGGGGGCGCCATTCGCAGGGTGGAGGTCTCCACCGACGGCGGCCGAAACTGGTCGGACGCCGAGATCAAGGGGACGGCGTATCGCATGGCGCATACCCGATTCGGCTTCTCCTGGAATTGGGACGGCACGGAGACCGAGCTCCGTTCGCGCTGCACCGACGAGTTGGGCCAGGTGCAGCCGTCGAGAGCCCAGGTCGCCGAGTTCTTCGAGGTGCCCCTCGGTCCGTCATTCAGGGTGCCCGGCCGGGACAATTCCATTCAGCCGTGGCGGGTCGCGAGCGATGGGAGCGTGCACAATGCGATTTCTTAGGCTTCTCCCGGTTCTGCTTCTGATGCTCATGGCGAGCTCCTCCGCGCTGGCGCAGTCGCCCACGTATGGCGTGGGCAGGACCCCGACCGCCGAAGAAATCCGTGCCTGGGATATCTCCATCAGTCCTACGGGAGAGGAACTCCCGCCGGGACGTGGAACCCCCGTGGAAGGCGCGCTGGTCTATCAGCGGAAACGGTGTGGCGGATGCCACGGGCCGGAAGGGGAAGGGGCCCGAGCTGACAGGTTGGTTAAGCGTGACGGCGGGTCAGATGCCGATCCCTGGGCATGGGGGCGAGTCCTGCCGATCCGCGCGCCGTATGCGACCGTGGTGTGGGACTACATCAATCGGGGCATGCCCCTCAATCGAGAGGGAACCCTCACCGCCGATGAGGTCTACGCGCTGACGGCCTATCTGCTCTACATCAACGATGTGATCGCGGAGGATGAGGTCCTCGACGCCCAGAGCCTGCCGCAGATCGAGATGCCAAACCGCGATACGTTCGCTCGCGTGCCGGACTGGGAGCCCGGAATGCCGAGGCTTCTCGGGTACCCCTACTAGGATTTAAAAGGTCGGGTCACCCTGCAAATCAATGGACAGAGTCATTACCCCACAGAGACACTTAACTCCACAGCGCGTCGCAGAGTATTCGCAGTAATGCACGCACGTTCAGCGGTAGTCACCAGTTTTTGAAGTTGCGCTGAATCGGCTTCAGCTGTGATCCGCATATGGATAGCAGAGAACCGCTGCGGATGCTCAGCTAACGTGGCCGTAATCTTCAGTTCGATCTCATCCACGGCTGCGTCTTCTCGTGCGGCAATAGCCGCCCTGAGATTGCTCATAAAACACCCCCCCAATGAAGCGAGCATCGCTTCACCACCCATCGGGCCCAGATTGTTGCCACATTTTTCTTCTGGTCGGTCCATCACAATTTGATGATCTCGAATAGTCGCAATGCTGGCAGTGGCGTCATGTTGCTTAAGCGTGACGGCGAGGTTAGCCATGGGGGTCTCCTTCGTCTGACCTGGGCTTGACAAGTTCCACGGGCAGCCAAGCAGGTGTGCCTTCCTCGTATTGATTATCGGTCAATGGCCGCTGGTGCGAACCGTCTGCGTTCATAATAAACAGTTCGGCATACGGCTGAGGCTGGTTGATGACCAGCGGCGACTCATCCTTGAAGCCAAAACGCGAACTGCTCCACAGGATATAGTTGCCGTCCGGTGACCAAGAGGAATGCGCGTCGTTTCCTTCCGCATCGGTCAATCGCTTCAGCTCGGTACCGTCTGGACGGATGGTATAGATGTCGAATTCATCATAGAGAAAGCGTGCGTCACTGGCGTAGCGAGTAAACATAATCACGTCATCCGTGGGCGACCAGAGCGGCAGGGTATCGTATTCCGTGGTCAGGATGTGAGACTGGCCGGTCGCGACATCAACGATGCGCAGACCTTCTCCTCGTTCGTTCTCGGTCCAGAACCGATATACGATCTGCGTTCCGTCAGGAGACCAACTCGGGAAACCAGCATTGCCCGATCCCTTGGTCACCGCATGCGCGTCGGATCCGTCAGGCCTCATGATCATGATCTGGGCAGATTCAGTGGTGCGCCGCCCGAAGAAAGTACCGGCCCCAAACACTAGCCAGCCCCCGTCTCGTGACCATTCCAAGCCCATCACCGTAACGTCATCCCGGTACACTCGTCTCGGGTTGGTGCCGTCGATGTTCCACAGGACCAATGCCATCCGGTCGCCTGTCGGCGTTCGCTCGCTGACGACGAGGGTGCGGCCGTCTGGCGAAACAGCCGGCCAGCCACTGGCGTGCACGAGTTCAAAACCTGAGTCATCAACAATGCCGAGCAACGCCGCACCAGGCGTATTGGAGTAATGGTGCATGGTCTCCATCTGGCCGGCATGATAGACGACCTGCGTGCCATCCTGTGACCATGAGGGATTGGCGAGATCTTGAGGAGAGCCCGTTTCACCACTACTAAAAGTGAGGGTCCCAGTTCTTTGGGTCTTCGTCATATAAGCGATGCGGTTCGTCGCAATGAACTGCGGCGAAACTTTCAGGCCGGAACCTGAGGCGTGGACAGTGCGCTCCCCTGTGGCCAAGTCGACCGATACAATATTCGACGTTTGTCCACTACCAAAGCGCGCCTGAAAAGTATCCCGCACGGGCATTTCATAGAACACGATCTTGCTGCCGTCCGAGGACCATTTCGGAGAACCCGCCGTCATTGCCAAGTCTGTTGTGAGCTTGCGAAGTCCGGTGCCGTCCGTGTTGATCAGGTAGACGCTTGCCGCCTGCACGTGTTCCCATCTACCGGCAGGTGCTGGGAAATCTTGGTGAGGAAACCCGGTGCCTCGATCCGAGCTGAAGGCGATCATCTCTCCATCTGGAGACCAGCTCGGACGGAAATCGCCGCCCGCTGCATTCGTCAGATTGCGGATCTTGCGACTCTCGAGGTCCATAATGTAGATATCCGCGGAACTGTCCCCCCGACTCGAGACAAAGGCTAAAGAGCGATTATCCACCGATAGTGCCGACTGATCGTCAAAGGCGGAGGACACGGTGAGCCGCTCCATGGCTCTTCCGTCCACCCGCGCCCGGAAAATATCCGCTGAACCGCTCCGCTCCGATGTGAAAACGACCCATTGGCCATCGTGGGAAAATGAGGCGTTGTAGTCTAGTTCCTTACCTGGCATGAGCTTACGCGGATTGCTCCCGTTAGCGTCGGCAATCATCAGCTCGGATCGCAGAGGCATGTACTGGTCAACGTAGATGCGATCTTGGGTCTCCACGATCGCACCAAGACTCAAGGTAACAATTAAAGTGACAAGGAATATGCGCAGCATACGATTTTCCATACACGGAGACTTAAAAAAGCGTTTGACGGTCAGGCAATGGGACAGCCTGTACGCACTCGACAGAGTCGTGAGCGGGATTGTTGACATAGTCACTCACAGGAATCGTTTCCATGGCCGACGCGGGGAAGGGCTCACAAAACTGGTGGATGCCCTCTGGCCTGGTCCAGGGCAGCAGCCACGCCTCCCGCTGTTGACGATCCAATATGACAGGCATGCGTTTGTGGATTGGTTCGACCAACGCGTTAGCAACGGTCGTTAGAATGGTGAAGGTCTCGAGCACGTGTCCGTCCGAACCACGCCAGCAGTCCCATAGACCGGCAAAACCAAATGGAGTACCCGTGTTAAGGCGGAGTAAATAGGGCTGCTTACCCCCAGCACTCTTCTGCCACTCGTAAAAGCCGTCCGCCGGCACAACGCACCGACGATGAGCGACGCTCTCGCGAAACGCCGGTTTCTCACCTACCGTTTCCACTCTGGCATTAATCATACGGTGGCCAGTCGTGGGCTGACTCACCCAAGATGGAACCAAGCCCCACTGCATTTCCGTCAGGCACCTTGAGTCATTCTCACCAACAGTAACCACCGACGACGTTTGTCCTGGCGTAACGTTGTAGCGCGCCTCAATCTCGGAGCGCTCGTGCTCGCCAAGCACCTCATGCAAGATAGCCTTCGGGTTAGACACTATGAAACGACCGCACACGCTAAGAGAATACCAAGTGATTCTCCCGCGGTCTAACACAAAACCGTTTCGGTTCGGTAGTGACATCTTGACCTGCACCTCAAAAAACAAATAGGCCTCGATAATCGTGGAAAACTAGAGTCGAGAACTAGTCAGGAGTAGAATCTAGTCTTCAAGCGCTATTGTTGTCGGCGTCGTCAGTCAGTTCCGAGCTGAACGGTTCAAGATGGCTTTTCGACTCCTAGTGGTCATAGGTGCAGTCTTAGGTCACGCTGCTTGTGGAGGGGGCGCCTCAACGATACCGACCACGGCTTCGGTCGTGCCCTCACCTACTACCTGGCGTGGCCTCATTATTGCTGAGGAGAACCGGTGCTCTCCGTATGACTCCAATGACTACAACTATTCACAGTCAGTGGAGGATGACATTATTGCCGAATTGGGAGGTATCTATAGCCCCTATACCGGCGAATGCTTTGACAGTAAGAGCGAGACAGACATTGAACATATAGTGGCTCGGTCAGAAGCCCACGACAGCGGCCTTTGTGCAGTCGATGCGACAACTCGAAGCCAATTTAGTAGTGACCTCGACAACTTGACCTTGGCAAGCCCATCAATGAACCGATATCAGAAGGTTGCCAAGGACGCGGCCGACTGGTTACCTGTCAACAATCGCTGCTGGTTCGCAACAACCATTATTGAGGTGCGGCGCAAGTACAGTTTGACTATTGACCGGAGCGAAGCCGATGCCCTGGACCAAGTATTGGCTACCTGTGCAACAGTGGTCCTAAATCGGTCAACCTGCACTGGAGGGTAACCTGAGGTCTTACTCCGCGGAGCGAGACTTGTTTTATTTTCTTGTCAACTTTTAAGTTGCAACGAGGCATGCTTCTACCTATAATCCTGTTGCAAAAATGTGAAAGGCAACCATCCAATAGCCTTTGTAAGTCGTCACTGTGAACGCTCCTTAAAATCAATCGCAAAACTACATGAGGATCGATTCACTCTCCGAATCCAAAAGACAAGAGCTTCTATTCGTCGTCTGGCGAGTGATGGCTGTTGTGTTTCTACTGCTCGTATTCTTACTTGGCGTTAAGGGACTCGGCGACGGATTCAAGTTGTTCGGAAGCAATTTCCTGGACAGCTTCTTCACTTTAACAGCAAACCCTTTTGTCGGAATTTTCGTAGGGGTGCTCGCCACAACGCTAGTGCAAAGTTCATCGGTGTCGACATCTATGATCGTTGGGCTAGTGGCGGCCCCGGAAAATCCGTTGCCGTTGGCTAATGCTGTTCCAATGATTATGGGTGCCAATATTGGCACGACGGTCACATGTACGATTGTCTCCTTGGCGCACATGGGACGCCGAGACGAATTCGAAAAAGCATTCGCGGTAGCCGGTTGCCACGACTTCTTTAATGTCTTGGCCGTAATGATCTTTCTGCCACTGGAATTGGCGACGGGTTATCTGCAAAGTATCGCAAGATTTTTGTCCTCTTTAGTGGGCGGAATCGGTGGTTTTACATACGAGAGCCCGTTCAAGGCGTTGTTAAGCCTTGGATTTGTCCCGATTCAGAGCTTGGCGGAAGCACTGTTCGACTTAGATTTGGGACGGGCCATTTTCCTGGTTGGCATTAGTGCGGGGCTAATCTTTCTGGCTCTTTGGTTAATCGTGAGATTGATGCGTACCTTGGTAATCTCACGTATCGAAACCGCGGTGACCAGTGCACTTGGTTCAAATGTGCTGATAGCGATGGTGATCGGGGTTATCGTGACGGTCATGGTGCAATCGAGTTCGATTACGACATCAATTATGGTGCCGTTAGCTGCCGCTGGCGTCCTCCGGCTTGAACAGGCGTTCCCAATTACGATTGGCGCCAACATTGGGACCACCATCACGGCGATGGGTGCCGCGTTGGCCGTCTCCGGAGCGAACGCGCAGGCTGGCATCGAGATCGCTCTCGTGCATTTGTTTTTCAACCTCAGTGCGGCAATACTGATTTATCCGGTGGAAAGGATTCGCCAAGTGCCCCTACGGGCCGCCCGAATACTTGCAGCGGTAGCTGTTAAATCTCGGAAACTGGCGCTGTGCTATGTCGCAACCATGTTTTACGGTTTTCCAGCACTGTTAATTTATTTGACGAAGGTTTTTGAGTGATATGAGGAGGTGAGCATGCTCCGCGAACTGCTCAGTATATTCCGTGCAGATAATCCGCTTCATGCCATGGCTGCCCGTTTCAAAGAAATGCTTCAACTGACCTGTGGCATGACCTTGTCAGCTGGCGGAATTTGCTTTGGAGAAAAAACCTTGGCTGAAGATCGTACTCAGATCTATCAAGACGATGTGCGAGTTAATAAGCTTGAACGAGAAATTCGGAAACAGGTCGTGGCACACCTGTCTATTCAAGGCAATACGCCTGATGTTCCCTACTCGCTCTTGTTGATGAGTCTGGTGAAAGACGTCGAACGTCTTGGTGACTATGCGAAGAACTTGGCAGAGGTCGTCGATATTCGTTCAGCACCATTGCCCAAGGATGCGATCGTGCAGGAATTACAAGAAATTCGGCGAGGAGTGGAAGACTCCTTTCAAGTAGCGGCCGAAGTATTCACCTCATCCAACCGTGAACGGGCGATTGAATTGATACATCAGGGACGGGACGTTGCTCATCGATGCGATGCGCTTGTCAGACGGATCAGTCAATCGGGATACGACGCAAGCACTACAACCCTCCTGGTTTTAGCTACGCGCTATTACAAACGAATCGGGGGACATGTCCTGAACGTGCTCTCTAGTGTCGTCATGCCATTACACAAGGTCGATTACTATGATGAAGACGTGTTAACGAGCGAACAACCAATCTCACATGACTAACACTCATGGTGTCGACGCTAATTCACCCTGAATAGACGGTAAGGCGAACATCAGGCCAGTAGCCGTAAGCACCAACCCTGTCGACATCCAGAGACAGCCGGCCAATCCAGTCTCGCGGGAACACTGGCGCAACCACGAATATGCATCAATCAAGTGCGTTCAAGAACGCGTCAATATCCGCGTCGTTGTTATACACAGAAACGCCGATTCGAATTCCTCGCACCGATTGCGTGGCACCATCGGCACCGGTCATCTGCCAGGTACCTTGAGACACGACACGCTGACCGAATGCACGATTAAGTTTAGCCTGAGTGACATCAGGTTCAGCCGTAAGGAAACTCACGATTGGTGTCGGCGTGTCCAGCGGCGTAATGGACGGATAGCCGAGTCCTGGCATCGCCCCTTGCAGGCGATCCACAAGGCGCTTCGTGTGTGCACGAATGTTTTGAACTTCAAGTCGCGCTAGATATTTGAGCCCCTCATATGCACACACGGCTGGCAGGTAAGGCATCGTTGTGGTTCCCTCGTAGATTGCAGCACCTGGCCGACGAACAAACTGACCGTCTTGCTGTGTTACCTGACGTAAGCCATACCGTGTTTGCTTGATAACATCACCCTGTAAAGCCCGCTTAACGTACAAGAATCCCAAACCAAAGTCGCCCATAAGCCACTTGTAGGTGCTACACGCGCAGCAGTCGATCCCCATCGCCTGCACATCCACGGCGGTGTTACCAGCTGCTTGAATAATGTCAGCATAGACATAGGCGCCGTGAGCGTGGGCAATGTCACTAATCGCCCGTACGTTGTGCATGTAGCCATTAATGTTCGACACCAAAGCCAGTGACACCAAACGAGTATTCGCATCGATCGCCTGCTCCATGTCGCCAACGTCGATTCGCCAGTCCCGATGCCGGACAACACGCAGTTCGATCTGCCCAGCCTCGGCTAACGCTGTATACAGATAGCGGGACGCTGCGAAGTGAAGATCGTCAATGACGACATTGCCACCCAACTCTGCCAAGCCGAGTCCCGAAACCACCAAGTTCTCCCCATCAGTGGTGCTCATGACAAAAGCAATCTCCTCAGCGCTCGCGTTAATCAACGTCCCAAACAGTTGCTTTGTCTCCGCTTGCTTGGCCGCTGTAAAGCTGTTGCGACCTAGTCCTCCCATGGCTCGGTACTGCGAGTACTCTTCCAAAGCCCGTAACGTGTGCACGCTGAATGGATGGGTTTCGGCCGCAGCTAGCCATAAGTTCTTGGCTGCACGAGGAAACTCTGACCTGACGACCGAAAAGTCTGGAGATCCCTCCAGCACGCGCGAGCTGGCTACAGCGGTCGCGTTTTGCCCAGCCCCAAACGTTAGCGCACCTGCACCGACGGTTTTCATCAATTCACGTCTACTGAAATTCATATCAGAACCTTCTCTTTCACACAGTCATCCTCCACTGACACCACTTTCCTTACTCTTCCAGACCAAACGCAAAGATTGTGTTACCAGCCGCGATGGTGACATACTGCCGGCCTTCAGTTGCATAAGTCATTGGCCCAGCGTGGATCCTGCCACCAACATTCATTACCCAAAGCTCATCTCCATTCCGCGCATCGAGTGCAAAGAAGTAGCCGTCGACCGTCCCTCCAAAGACAAGGTCACTGGCAGTCGTGAGTATGCCTGACGTCGACCGGGGTTGTACCGGGTACTCCCACTGAACCTCACCAGTCTGAGGCACGATGGCTCGCACGGCACTGTGGTATTTTTCGGTAGGCTGCACACGCCCTCCGCCACCACCAGTGAAGCTTTCACCGGGCACATATTCATCCTCACGGATGAAATAGATCTGCTCACTGTCATACGCCATCACGTATAGCAACTCTGTTCGCGGGCTGAAACTTGGGGACCACCAGTTCGCGGCACCTTGAATCGCTGGCGAGACCACGGTGCCTTCAGCACTCGGAAACGTGTTCGGGATACGAATCGGACGGCCGTCTTCATCGATCCGCTCCGCCCACGTCTGCGTGCCAAATGGCGTGGCGCGCAGAAACTCGCCCGTCTGGCGATCCAACACGTAAAAGAAGGCATTGCGGTTTGGCCAGAGCATCAGCTTGCGCATCCGACCATCGAACTCGAGATCAGCCAGTACCGGAATTTGCGTTGCGTCCCAATCGTGCACGTCGTGCGGCGTAAACTGGAAGTACCATTCGAGTTCGCCTGTATCAGGATCAAGTGCAAGCACTGAATCCGAATAGAGATTGTCTCCAAGGCGAACCTCACCGTTCCAGTCCGGACCCGGATTACCGGTTCCCCAATAGAGGAGATCCAGCTCAGGGTCGTATGACCCGGTCATCCAAGTCGGAGACCCTCCGATTTTCCAGGAATCACCCTCCCACGTCTCATTACCAGGCTCTCCTTCCCCAGGGATTGTGTAGAAGCGCCAAATTCGGTTACCAGTTTCAGGGTCATAGGCATCAAGAAACCCGCGGATGCCGTACTCACCACCTGCAACACCAGTAATGACCTTGTCCTTGACGACCAGTGGCGCAGCAGTCTTACTGTAGCCCGTTGCCGGATCGGCCACCGGCGTATCCCAAAGCACGTTGCCGGTGCGCGCATCTAGTGACACGAGGTGCGCGTCAAGAGTGCTCATGAAGAGCCTGGTACCCATGACCGCGACGCCACGGTTGTTCCGTCCACAACAATAGGTCAACTCTTCCGACAACTCATGCTCGTATCGCCAGAAGACTCGTCCAGTCCCCGCGTCAAGCGCAATGACCGTACTCGGCGACTCGGTGACATACATAATTCCATCGACCACCAATGGTGTCGTTTCCGCACGATCAAGGGTCTGAAGTTGATAGACCCACTTCACACGAAGGCGGTCGGCGTTGTCCACCGTCACTTGATCGAGATGACTAAAGCGTTGACTACTATACTGTCCGGAGTACATCAGCCAGTTCTCTGGTTCATCGTCCGAGTGCAGTAAACGCTCAGAGCTCACAGGCGTAAACGCAGGGACCGGACCATTGGGTCCATCTGTCTCCTGCACTTCGACTGCGCGCCCAACAACCACGATCAACGTGAACACACACAACACGATGGGTAGTTGACGTCTCATGGCGCACTCTCCCCGGTCCGTAGTGAAAATAGATAGGCGATTAGATTATCGATCTCGGATACCGTGAATCTATTGTCGTAGTTTGGCATGGTTGATGTCTCGATGCGACGGCTGTCACTGAGGTCCCTCTTTGTCACTGACCATAACCGCTCGTCAGCGTCGAGCAGCCGGAAGGAGTAGGTGTCCTCGTTCATTCGAAGTCCTTCAAGTTTCCGGCCATCTGCGTAGGTTACCTGCACCGACCACCAACGCGGAGCGACCTCGTGATTGGGATCAAGGAGATCAGCCCGTAGCTCATCCGGTGAGCGCTGGTCGCCCACGAAGGTTAGGTCTGGGCCCAGTAAACTACCGACACCGGAGATCATGTGGCATGTTGCGCACTCCCCTGCACCCGCGTACAGACGTTGACCAACCACAACATCACCTGGAAGCGACAAGTTCTCAGGCCGTTGATTGATCGAGCGGAGGTACGCAACAACCTGCCACACCGACCTATCGGTTCGCCGCCGAAAAATTGGCGGCATCCCAGTGTCGGCTACCCCCTCAGATATCACCCGAAATAAGCCGGTATCGCTCTGCGCACGACGGAACCTGCCCCGACGAAGGCTTGGCCCATCATCACCAGCGGCATCGATGCCATGGCACCGGCTGCAATGTATCCGAAACAGACGCTCACCAGTTTCAAGATCTTCAAGTGACGTGTACGGGTTTTCGGTATCCTGAGCTGCTACTAGGTCGGCACTCGACCCTATCAGAAACGCGGCCACGATTAGCGCGACCCGACCAGCACTCATGCCCTCCAAACAAAACATGGCGCATCCTTTCGGAAGTGTTTACCGTGGACCAACAGCATACCGGAATTCTCACGCCAGAGGATAATCAACCTTCGATTGGCCACTTCCAACACCTTTAACCAAGATCAGCAACCAATTTTCGACTATTTATTGATGTACGCTGGATTCGCAAAGCAGGATAGAATCCTTGGCACATCGGCCATCCGCGATGTGAACTTGAAAACAAATAGACTACATGCTTGTCACGAATGGAAGATCCCCAGGTGTGTTGGGTGCTGCACACCTAGGTTATTGGGCACGTTTCCCGAGAGGAAAACACTATGAAACTTGATCGACGGGCATTTGTTACAAGTCTTGGCGGTCCCGCAGCCATCTCACTCATGACCCCAGACGACAAAGCCGATGCGCTTGAGCATTACCTGGAAGACCGGCTTAAGGAAGCCGATGTCCTTGAAGGTATCCTGAAAGAAGTGCAGGTCGGGCAGTACCCAACGGTTAGTGAACTACAGGCACGGAATGCGGATCTTGATCGACCATACCGAAACGGAGCTGGAACTCTCTTTGTGCCGAAAAACGACGGTGACCGCCCAGTCGACGGTCGACTTCGGCCACTCACACCAATGCCCGAGAAGCCAACTCTGCTTGACTTCTTCAAGTATCGCTTTGCGTGGACAGGACATTGCCTGCAAAGTGCAACGCGGGCTCTGAAGACCGGGATGCGAGAAGAAGTCATTCTCGCCTGCCTGCTCCATGACGTTATCCTCAGTGTGATGCATCCGGACCACGGCTGGTGGGGTGCTCAATTGGTCGAACCTTACGTGCCGGAGATCACCACCTTCGCGATCCGCTACCATCAGACGCTCCGGTTCTATCCCGACGAAGCATTTGGTTACGTGTATCCCGAGGGTTATCTCCGCGTTTTCGGAGCGGACTACAAGCCTGAGCCATACCTTCAACGCACCTACGAGTTTGTCCGTAATCACAGGTGGTATGAGTATCCACGTCTCGTGACCGTGAATGATCTCTATTCGTTTAATCCGGATGCCAAGGTGTCAATCGAGCCGTTCATCGACATCATTGGTCGCCACTTCAAACAACCAAAGGAAGGGCTCGGGTGGGACAACAGTTCGTCGTCTCACATGTGGCGGACCATGATCATGCCAGACCGACGACTGTAGTCGTCAGTCATCAGAAAACACGGAA
>UINC01000564.1_pt1 | contig 13963 bp, 12 predicted proteins | sample 5385821 | NCBI WGS metagenome assembly UINC01 (sample SAMEA4666929, study PRJEB26691) | marine metagenome | isolation source: Pacific Ocean | place: Pacific Ocean | collected 2011-10-13 | reverse complement strand
AGGAAAAAGTTGCTTCTCCGGGAGATATTCCCCCTAAGGCAACCGATGAAAAACCGGAGGAAAAAGTTGCTTCTCCGGGAGATATTCCCCCTAAGGCAACCGATGAAAAACCTGATCTTACTCCTGAGCCTCCTCCTCCAGATCCATATACTCTGGCCAGGGATGCATATAATCAGCAAATAGGTAAATTATTGGTTAATGTCACCTATTCTCTGCAGGTATTTCGCAGCGGTATGTTCGTGAAGCTTGAAGTAACTATCGATCAGGAAGGGAATGTTGTGAATCAAAAAATTATAAAATCAAGTGGTTCAAATGATTTCGATCAAACTGCTATTTTGAATGTACAGGAGATAGAGTTCGATCCTCTTCCAGAAGTAATGAAGAAATTCGGTAATTACGTTGTCATCTTGCAAATTCAAAATTCACGATAGGATTAAAGTTTAATTTTGAGAGAGGAATAGCAGAAAAAATTTTATGTTTTCAGATTTTCCACAAACACTTCGCCGCTATGGAATTGATGCGGATGTACGAGTAATAATGGATATGTACCGCACCATGGAAATGGGCATAGTCACAAATCTGGGTTCATTGTTTGATGTATGTCAGCATCTGATCTGCAAATCACGTCGGGAAATTGCTCCGTACACTCTGGCCTTCTGGGAGTATTTTCTGGGAATTGATACCACCAACTACAATACTATCGATGATGCTGTTCGCAATTCTGCGGCTTTTGAACACTGGCTCAGTGAAAAGCTTGAAACAGGAAAAATTGCAGGTGAAGTTGATTATAAAAAACTGATTGACCAGTTTTTAAATGAAACACTTAATTCTGATTTACAGGCCAATATCCAAAAAGAACTTGATGCAAGACAGCACCTTGATCAGGACAATCCGGACCTGAGGGATAAAGACAGACAGGGACCTCCGGGCACTCCCAGGTCTTCAGATACAATGGTGGATTATTCAAAGATTTCTCTTGATGAATTGATGGAACGCATGAAACGAGTTATGGATAATCAAAAAACTTTCCACAGCGGAGGAGGTCACTGGATCGGTTCTCATGGTTATTCACCGTATGGACACAGCGGTTCCGGTCTAAACGGTGTTCGAGTAGGCGGATCATCTCATGCAGGATCGGCACGCAAGGTGCTTGGTGATCCTTCGTTTTATCCGATTGATCTGGATGCTCCAATTACTGATGATAACATGGATGCGGCAATCCAGGCCTTGAAAAATATTGAGGATATTCACCCTGACAGGAAACTGGATGTAAAGCGTACCGTTGAGGATACAGGGCGCAACGCGGGGATCGTTCTGCCCCATTTTTTACGCGAACAGCAGGACCGGACGCAGGTGTTGCTTTTGCTGGATAATGGAGGGAATTCAATGTGGGTTCATGCCAGAAAGGTTCAAATGCTTTTTGCCAAGATCAAACGCCGCTTCCCCCAGGATCTGAAAACTTTCTATTTCCACAATGCGATTTACGATCAGGTATATGAAGATGAGGCAAGGCGAAAACCGGTCACGCTGAGAAAAGTGATGGAAAACAGTCCCGACTACAGAGTTTTCATTGTCGGGGATTCATATATGGGGCCCCACGAACTTTTGTCGCCATATGGTTCAATTGAGTTTAGAGAAGAATCTTCTACACCAGGCCTTGAAAATCTGAAAACTCTTCATGAACATTTCCCATACTTGGTTTGGATAAATCCCACCCCCAAACAGTTTTGGAACCGGACAGTTGCCGCATATATTCAGCAGGTAATGCACATGGAACCTCTTACCATCAACGGAATTCTTGAGACGGCAAAATACATGAATCAAATCAAGCATTTTTAGTTTTCAGCTAAAAATTTTTCATGCTAGATTTGATCCGGGAAAAAGATTCTGTATAAGAATTTAAACTCGGTTTGATTTGATATTGGGTACAAGTTTTGAGATAACACTCCTGAATTTCCGATTTTGCATTACTTTGTTAGAATTAAAAAATTTAAATAAATTTTTTATCAGGGTTAACCATGCTGGTGAAGGCATCCGCTATGATGAGAAACTAAAGTAAAACAATAAGCAGATGATGGAGAAAATATCTTTTAAAAATTTTAGATTATTTTTTATGGTGTTTGCTCTGAGCATCTGCGCATCCGTCACCTTTGCCGGTCCAGGAGACGGCTGGGGATTGTTTGTTGATATCGGTCAACTGAAAGCGGTTAATGAAAATACTGGAACAGAATACCAGCAATCCAAAGTTTTCGGTGATCAGATTGATTATCAATTTGCCTTGGGGGAATCATTTTCTTTCTTACTTTTCGCTACAGAAAACATAAGCGAAGGCGCCTTGCCGGATAACAAAAAATATGAATATTACAAGGCAGGAATCATAGGTGCTGAACTAAGATTTTGGCTGGGGCCGTTATTTGTTGGAGTACATGGAGGACAATATTTTCTGACATGGATTGAATCTTTGAGTTCTTACACCGGAATCAATTGGTCTGGCGGCACTGGATTTGGATTGGGGCTCGAAGGCGAATCTGGATGGTCTCTTGGCTTGTACAGTGAAAATAGTGAGAAGATTGATTTTGAAGATTTTCCAGATCAGCGAGTGGAAGGAAACAGAATAATTATTGGATATCGCTGGCGCTGAAAAAATTAAGAATAACTCAATCAGGGACAGGGATTGGGTATGCGGCTGTGGATCTCTTCAATTCCCTGGAGCACCTCCTCGGAAAGTTTAATCTCGACGCTGGCAAGGTTTGTCTCAAGCTGATTGACTGAAGTGGCACCAAGCAGCACACTTGCCATAAACGGCCTTGTTCTCGCAAAAGCCAGTGCCATTTGTGACGGCTCCAATGCATGTTCTACGGCAAGTCGTACATACTCTTTTGTAGCCTTTACAGCGTTTTTGGTCTGGTAACGCTGAAAACGTGAATATAAAGTAAGCCTTGCAAGTGCCGGTTTTTTACCATCCAGGTATTTTCCAGTCAGTATGCCGAAAGCCAGCGGTGAATATGCCAGCAATCCTACAGATTCCCGGTATGAAATTTCTGCAAGTCCGGACTCAAATGTCCTATTGAGCAAATTGTAAGGATTCTGGATGCTTGCAACTTTTTCCCAGCCATTTTTTTCAGCAAAACTGAGGTATCGCATTACTCCCCAGGGTGTTTCATTTGAAACACCATAAGCTCTGATTTTGCCGTCTTTCCTGAGATTTTCCAGGACTTCCAGTGTCTCTGGAATTTTTGCATTATCAGTTTCTGCATTTTCGGGTGGTTTAAATCCCTGCTGACCAAAGATATTGACAATCCTGTCCGGCCAGTGGATTTGATAAATATCAATCGTCTCAGTTTTTAAGCGGCGTAGGCTGCCTTCCAGCGCAGATTCAATATTTTTCCTGCTGAGATGATTAATTCCATCACGGATGTAACTTCCCATTGCGCGGGATTCCACAGTTGGTCCAACCACCTTTGTGGCCAGCACTATATTTTGGCGGCATTTTCGGTTTTGAATCCAGTTGCCGATTATTTGTTCCGTTCTTGTGAAAGTTTTTTTCTGTGGAGGCACGGGATACATTTCCGCGGTGTCAATCAGATTTACTCCATGATCAATGGCGCAGTCCATTTGTGCAAAAGCTTCCGCCTCAGTGTTCTGCTCTCCATATGTCATGGTGCCCAGTCCCAGGCAGCTGACATCTATTCCGGAACTTCCTAAAGAATTTTTTTCCACATTATTGTACTAATCTGAGATGGGACCGGAACTACTCAAACGTTTTTTTGCGCGTTTTGCCAGGGGGGATTTTGGATGATTTTTGATCAGTTCATTCCACAACACCTTTTGTTTTTCAGTTTCTGCAAGCTCCTCCATTGCCTTGCCCAAATAGTACAGGGCGCTCGGAACATGGGAACTTTTAGAATATTCCCGTAGAATAATTCCATAATAATATGCAGCCTGTGTGGCATGGCCACGTGCTAAAAATCCGTTGCCCAGCGCCATCAGGATTTGGGCTTTAAGCGGAGTTTGATCTTTCTGTTTCAGAATATCCTGGAGGTATACCAATGCCTGGTCCGGGTTTCCTGCCTGCAGTGAAATCAACCCCAAAATTATATTCTCCTGTTTGCGAAGTGTATCAAAATGTTTGGTTTCTGGTTTTGGAATTTGTTTTACTTTTAATTCAACCGCCGTTACATCTTTCTCCAGTTTCGCTATCTGCTCTTCAAGAGCACGTGTATTTTTCCTTAGTTCAACAAATCCGTTTTGCATTGATTCAAGCAAATCCTGCGGAGGGATTGACTGCTCCAGTTCGTTGCTAAGCAGAATCTGATCTGCAGCCAATTTTTGCATGCGTTTCAAAAGCGCTTCCTGCTGCAGAACCTTTTGCTTCAATTCGGCAATTGCTTCGGTGTCTTTTTGCGCAGATGTATTATTTGTTCCTGTAGATGTACAGCCAATAATGAAAAAAAAGGAGAATATCAAAAAGAGATTAAAACGACTGAAAATCTTCCTGGGAATCAATGTAAATCCTTCTGGCTGCTAATTTGTTTTATTACGAAAAAATGACAGTGAGACGGAAAATATTTTTGTATGATTTACTGTCAGGTGCAAACTAATATTGCAGTGACTATTTGCTCCAGACAGGATTTGTCTCGGAAATATTCGGGGGGCTTTTGGTAACACGAATGGTACGTCCTCCAAAAGATGAGATGTAGTAGAGCTTGGGAACTTTTTTCATTTTTGCCGAAAAAATGATCTGCTTACCATTTGGTGACCAGTCGGGTTTTTCAGAATCATGACGCCCGAATGTCAGTTGAACATGACGGCGGGTGAGCAAATTATATTTATAAAGCTGAAAAATATTTTTTTTCTGTCTTTCATATACCAGTTGTGTACTATCGGGAGACCATTTAGGGGAGCTGTTGTAATTGCCTTTGAAAGTTACACGTTCTGTTTTTTCAGTTGCCAAATTATGAATATAAATTTGAGGCCTGCGTGGATAAGCAGTGTCAGACACAAATGCTATTTTCTTTCCGTCCGGAGACATATGGGGTGAGGTCTCCAGGCTTTTCCAGTTGAACAGACTTTCAAGTTTTGCATCTGAAAGATTGTAACTGTAAATATCGGCATTCCCCTGTTTCATCAATGTCAGCAGGATAGATTTTCCATCAGGATGCCAGCTTGCTCCTAAAGGCTGGGAACCTGCAGGGAATGCAAGAATTTTTGATCGCAGCCTTATTGAAGGCTGAATGGCAAGTTGGGCTTTAGAACGCGTAAAAGTTGTGTAAAGAATATTCTTGTTATCAAATGACCAGCTGGAAAAATTATTGGACCCAAGATTGTATGAGAATCTTTGAATTACTTTACCGTCATAACTGCTGAGCATAATGTTTTTCCGCCGATTTGTTTTTTGGGCGGTGTAGGCAATTCGACTGGTTGCGACTCCATTAAACTGCAATGTATTTTCCACAAACCAGTCTGACACTGCCAGCCCAAGCTCTCTTATATCCTGGTCATTTCCGAGCTCAAACGATTTCGTAGCAACTGCCTCTTTTTTCCCCTGTGACCAGATTGTTGAATTAAGCTGAACAGGATTTTTTTTCAGTTCAAGTTCAACGTGAAAAACAATGTTATCAGACTCTTCAAATTCCTGTTTAGTCCCCGGAATTATTTGAAAATAAAGTACTTTATCTAAATTTGCCTTAAAAACTTTTTGTACTTCGTCTGCTTCCTGGCCTGCTCCAATTGCGACTCCCACCTTCACTGGAATGAATTTTGGGTTGGTAATTTCAATATAATCAATTGCCAACGTGGTTCTTTCGGCTGAAAGCAAAACAATTCCTGAGAGTATAAATAAACAAAATCTCAGGTGTAATTTCAGCAGATGGAATTTGTTTTTATAATTCACCGGCATCTTATTTTTTGGGAATTGTCGGGGAGAACCGCACGCCAAATATGTAGGAATTTTCTGGATAGGACTTTGGCAAGGCTGGCAGGAATTGCAAGTTTTTCATCAGATTGCTGACAGAATTGTGAAGTGCCGATGATCCGGATTCTTCCAGTTTCCAATTAAGTATTTTACCATTTTTATTGATTTCAAACATAATTGCTACTGTAACTTGACTTTCCTTCAAATGTATTGGAACTTCCCATCCTTCAGATAGAAATTTACTCAACCCATTGAGATAATTCTTCAGTTCATTGGTATCAAAACTGGCGACATTATTCTGTTCATTGGTACTGACAGAGACCCTATTTCCCTGAACCTTGCTTTGCATACTTACTGGAGGTAAAAGTGACAATAATGAAACCACTGGTGCTGAAAGTTGTTTATTTGAACCTGGTTCCAAATTAACGCGCTCTGGGAATTTCCCTACCTGAGTAAGGATTTTATTTAGAGTATATTGCGGTTTTGGAACTGCTTTTTTTAAAGGAGTAACTGGGCGTTTTTTTGGTTTTCTGATTATAACAAGATCAGGAAAAATCATTTTATCTGCAGAGATAATATCTAGATCCTTATCTGCATTTTCAAAGCTTGAAACAGATGCAGGCTTTTTTTCAGCTGAAAATACAGGTAATTCTTTCCAAATCCATTCACTTTTACTTTTTATTCCTGGATAAGCGTAAAGCAAGGCAGAAATCAATAAAGCATGAAATGTCAGTGAAAACAGTATTCCGCCGGAAAAACGCCACCTTAAATTCATAATTAGATGCTGCTATTTTTCACCGCTGCGAAACCATGACAGGCGGGAAGAGAGGTTGTGAAAAAAATAATTCTTTTCCATGAAAATTAATTTTGCCTTTCTGCTTGATTCACTAATCAAGACTTCATCACCAATTTCAAGAGGCACTTTTTCTTTTCCGTCAGCTGAAAGATATATTTCCTTTTCATGGGTTTGCTCCGAAACTGCCAGCCTTATTTTAGAGTCGGCCGTTATTACCAGGTGCCGAGACCTGAAATCATACTCATTCAGGCCTGTGATGATCATACAGCGCAATTCCGGCATCACGATCGGAGAACCGGCTGCCAGCAAATATGCAGTGCTTCCAGTGGCAGTACCTACAATCACGCCATCCCCGCGAACACGCCTGATATGCTGATCATTAATGCTTAACTCTACTGCAATCAGCCTTGTAGCGCCCCGAATTACAATTTCATTCACTGCATAATCAGTTCCATGAGGATGCACGCATTCAAGCACGGAACGTTCACTGATTATGTAATTCCCATCAAGCACGCTTTGCAGCATTTCTGCCAGTTCTTCGCGGTCTCCCGCCGTCAGAAAACCTACATTGCCGAAATTGACTGCAAGAACAGGACATTGCGGAAACAGGCTCAAAGCCGCCAGCACGGTTCCATCACCGCCAAATGAAATAACCAGGTCCAGACCGTCCCTGCTTTTTACACCATCTTCAAGCGTAGACATCTCTATACCGTGCGGTACAAACCAATCCTGCAGAAAATCGTACAGGGGCTGCTCTGACTGTGTAGAAAAAATCCCCACTCTGCGCAGATTAATTTTATTTTCGCTCACAATTCTTTACGTAAATAATTATCAGGTTTTTACAGCATCTTCGAGTAATTCCGGTTTTCATGTCAAGTGAAAAACCCTTAATGATTGTCGCTTATTTAGTGAAAGAAGTATATTATTAACCAATTTAATTATAATCAGTATTTTATTGGCCTCAAACTTGTTTTTAAGCCGTGATTGTGATACTGTTTACAATCATATTTAATAACATTAAATTTATAAATCTGTGAACACTTTTTTAAGAAATATAGGGATTTGGCTGGTGATCGGCCTGGTTATGCTTATGCTTTTCAATGTTGTCGGTCCCAGGGAATCAGACGAAAGGAAAATAACTTTCTCAGAATTTATTTCACAAATTGAATCCGGATCAGTACTCGAGGTTTCTATACGAGGCAGTCAGGTACATGGAGTAAGCAACACAAACGGCTCATTCCAAACTCAGGTTCCCAACTATCCGGCCCTGTTTGAAATACTTGATCGCCATCAGGTTCGTGTTCGGGTGGAACCTACAGATCAAACCAATCTGTTTCTGGCCATTCTCAACAGCTGGCTTCCGATGATCCTTATCATTGGAATCTGGCTTTTCTTTATGCGACAGGTGCAGGGAGGCGGGAGCCGTGCGATGGGTTTTGGCAAAATTCGTTCACGGATAACCAACACTGAAGACAATCCTATAAAATTTGGAGACGTACAGGGGATTGATGAATCTCGAGAAGAACTTGAGGAAATTGTGGATTTTCTCAAGGATCCCGGAAAATTTGAGCGTCTCGGCGGTGAAATTCCAAGGGGTGTTTTGCTGATGGGAGAGCCTGGTACAGGAAAAACTTTGCTTGCCAAGGCAATTGCCGGGGAAGCGGCGGTACCTTTTTTCAGTATCAGCGGGTCTGATTTTGTAGAAATGTTTGTAGGTGTTGGAGCCAGCCGAGTTCGGGATATGTTCGTGCAGGGAAAAAAACACGCCCCGTGCATCATCTTCATTGACGAAATTGATGCGGTGGGACGCAGCCGCGGCGCAGGACTTGGAGGGGGTAACGATGAGCGGGAGCAGACGCTTAACCAGCTGCTTGTGGAAATGGACGGATTTGAGGTCAATGAAGGTATTATTGTGATTGCGGCGACAAACCGTCCGGATGTGCTAGACCCGGCACTGCTGCGTCCGGGACGTTTTGACAGGCATGTGGTCGTTCCGGCGCCTGATATCAAGGGGCGGGAAAACATTCTTAAAACTCACAGCAAGAATATTGAGCTGGATAAGGAAGTAAGTCTTAACACAATTGCTCGTGGGACTCCCGGTTTTACAGGGGCAGACCTGGCAAATCTTGTCAACGAGGCCGCACTTTGGGCAGCAAGGCAGGATAAGGAAACAGTTGGCAACGAGGATTTTGAACATGCCAGGGATAAAGTAATGATGGGTGCTGAACGCAGGAGTCTGCTTATAAGCGATGAAGAAAAGGAAACTACTGCCTATCACGAAGTTGGGCATGCTCTTGTGGCAGCCAGCATCGAGGAAGTTGACCCCATTCACAAGGTGAGTATAATTCCACGTGGTCGTGCTTTAGGGGTTACCATGCTGCTGCCGGAAGAAGACAGGCACAGCCATAACAAACGAGCATTGCTGGGACAAATTGCCATGACAATGGGAGGACGTGCGGCAGAGCAGCTGGTGTTCAATCGTTACACCACAGGTGCAAGTGATGACCTGAAAAGAGCTACTGAACTTGCCCGCAAAATGGTGTGCCAGTGGGGAATGAGTGAAAAACTTGGACCGCTGACATACGTGGAGGATGCTGGACATGTTTTTCTTGGACGAGACCTGCAACAGCACAAGGAGTTCAGCAATGAATCCATGCGCATGATTGATGAGGAAGTGCTGGAGATTCTAAGTTCCTCTTATGAACGCGCAAAAAAAATATTGAAAAAATACCGCAAAGCACTGGAATCTCTTGCAAAAACATTGATTGAGCAGGAAACTATCGATGGAGATTGTGTGCTTCAGGTTATGCAGGAATATGAGCCGAAAGCAAAAAAGAGTACTGTTAAGACAAACAAACAAAAAACAAAATAAGCATCCGAAACAATGCTGTTCTGTAAGACAAAATATAATCTGACAACAATACATTGCATAGCCTGTAATTAAATAACCTCTAACCTCTTACCCTTCCCGAGATATCAGTGGAAACATTCTTGCCTTACTTTACCGGTAAATTTTCCCTTCGCTGGCAAGACCTTTTAGACATAATACTTCTATCACTGGTTTTCTACCGCATACTGATTCTGGTCAGGGGAACACGTACCATCCCCATGCTTATTGGCTTTGTTGCGCTGCTGGGCCTTTATCTCGTCTCACTGATGATGAATCTGGAAGCCACCCAGCTGCTGCTGGATAATTTAGGGCAATCTCTTGTTCTGGTGCTTGTAGTTCTCTTTCAGGCTGATATACGGAACGCGCTTGCGCAAATCGGAGTTTTTACACTTTTCCGGGAAGGATTGGACAAAAAAAGGGATGTGGTGGACAGCATACTCCAGGCATGCCTGGTTATGTCTCAGAAAAGCATCGGTGCTCTGATAGTACTGGAACAGGAAGTGGGCCTGAAAAATTACAGCGACCGTGGAACACAGATAAATGCTGCTGTCAGTGAATCGCTTTTGCTGAGTATCTTTCATCCTTCATCACCTTTGCACGACGGTGCCGTTGTTATCAGCAACAAAGGTGATTTGCTGGCTGCTCAATGCATACTGCCGGTTTCCATGAACAGCAGGCTGAGCTCTTCACTGGGAACGAGGCATCGTGCCGCAATAGGTCTGACTGAAGAAACTGATGCAGCAGTACTGATTGTTTCAGAAGAGCGCAAAGAAATCAGCCTCAGTTACCGCGGGCAGTTGATCCGAGGGAAAAATGAAGATATTCGCAAAGACCTGCTGGAGGTACTTGCAGGTAAAATCCCTGCTTCAATCCATAAAAAGGAGATTAAGGATACTTCCAGGAAAAAAGAGACTGAGAAAGCTGAAACAACTTCTCAAACAGGTACGGCTGCAGTGGCCTCAAAAAATCCTTCTCTGAAAACAAACTGAGCTGGACAAATGCGTACAGATGTTTCTTATAAAGTACTGGCAGTGGTCCTGGCCGTATTCGTCTGGTTTCTGGCAAGAAAATCCGGAGAACCTATTCAGATGAGTTTTTATGCACCGGTGGTTTTCAAGAACGTCTCTACAGCATTCCAGGTTACGTCTGATCCGCCGCAGGTGAACATAGTTGCACACACAAACAGCAGGGAGTCGTTTAACCCACAGGAGATTCAGGCAGTTCTGGATTTGGAAAATGCTAAGGAAGGAACATTGTCCTATGTGCTTACAGAAAATCATATTTTATCTCCGGTCAAGGTGCAGATAACACGCATTTATCCATCACAGATCACTGTCAGCATCGAGGAGCTGATCGAAAAAACTTATCCTATAAAACCTCGTTATCAGGGGAGACCGAAAACAGGTTACCTGCTTGGTGCTATCAAAATAGTTCCTGACACACTTACCATGCGGGGTCCGCGTTCGGTGCTGGAAAAACTTGATCATATTTCAGCACATGAGATTGAACTGGAAGGCCTTAAAGAAAGCGTCACCATGAGGGTTGATCTGGACCTGCCGGGAGGAAATGTGCAGGTAATTCACCAGGATGTTGATTATTACACTGCGGAAGTAACCATTAACAGTTTGCCCATCAGGAGGAGATTTGACAATGTTCCGGTTCAATTGAGTAATGTTGAATACGTGAGCGTTATAAATCCCAAGACATTCAATGTGTTTGTGGAAGGACCAGAAGGCATAATTAAGGAACTTGATAAAGATGATTTTATTGGTGAAATTGATCTTTCAACATTCGAGCCCGGAGAGTATCCTAAAGTGACACCAAAAGTTGTTACACCTGAAGGAATCACAGTTCTGCAGCAGTGGCCCATTGTTTCAGTCTGGGTTAAAAATGAAAAAAACTAAAAAATGATTGCATTGCATATCAACATCGATCATGTGGCAACAGTGCGTCAGGCGCGTCAGATAAGCGAGCCTGATCCTGTAACCGCAGCAGGACTTGTGGAGCTGGCTGGAGCGGACGGTATAACGATTCATCTGCGTGAAGACCGCAGGCACATCATAGATCGGGACGTGCGAATTCTGAGGCAAACAGTGCAAACCAGGCTGAACCTTGAAATGGCTGCCACAGAAGAAATGTTTGGCATTGCCCTCGAGATTCGTCCGGACATTGTTACCTTAGTTCCGGAAAAACGTGAAGAGATCACAACCGAAGGCGGACTCGATGTAATTGGAGCCTCAAATATAATGCGCGATGGAATTAAACAGATTCGTGACGCCGGAATCCGTGTCAGCCTGTTCATTGATCCTGAAGAAGAGCAGATCAAGGCAAGCAGAGAAATAGGCGCCGAGGATGTTGAACTGCATACCGGCTGCTATGCAAATGCGAAAAACATTGCCGAACTTGACAGTGAATACCAGCGCCTGGTATCAGGAGCAGAAACCGCTCATCAGCAAAAACTGCAGGTGAATGCTGGACACGGACTGAACTATATCAATACCCAGCGGATTTGCGGTCTTCCGCATTTACGCGAATTAAACATCGGTCACAGCATTGTCAGTCGGGCAATTTTTGTTGGAATTTCTCAAGCGGTCAGGGAAATGAAAGAAATAATCATTCGTAATTCATAATTGATATGACAAAAGAAATTATCATAAATCACACCTCGCATGAGACCCGTGTTGCAGTGATGGAAGGAGGACTCTTGACTGAACTGCACCATGAGCGTGAAAAAGTAATGCGTGTAGTGGACAATATTTACAAAGGGAAAGTACTGAATGTCCTGCCGGGAATGGAGTCAGCATTTGTTGACATTGGCGAAGAAAGGGCTGCATTTTTACATATTGACGACATACTTCCTGAGAATGAAATACTTGGAGATTCTCCAAGGGAAAATGGTGAAAAAAAAGAAATCGGTCAGTTGATTCAGGAAGGACAGGATGTTCTGGTACAGGTTTCAAAAGGCCCGATCGGAACAAAGGGTGCACGAATTACAAACCATGTTTCAATACCGGGAAGGAACCTGGTTTATCTGCCGACAACGCAGACCTTAGGGGTTTCCCGTCAAATCAGCATGGAAAGAGAACGTGAGCGGCTCAAGGAAATTGTGGATCGTCTGCGCCCAGAAAATTCGGGATTCATCATTCGTACTGTGGCAGAAGGGCACACTGAAGAAGATTTGCATTCTGATATTAATTACCTCGTATCAATATGGAACGATATCCTTGAAAAGTTCCGCTCACTTCCAGCACCGTCGCTTTTGCATTCAGATCTGAATGTTGTTTTCCGTACCATCCGAGATATTTTCTCTTCTGATGTAAGGAAACTGGTTGTGGATGATAAGACGCAGTTTCAAAAAATTCGCCAGTTTGTGCGGTCCTATCTGCCTCGTTACAGTTCTGTGCTGGAAAACTACACAAAACCGGAACCTTTATTTGACCATTACAGAATTGAGAATGAAATAGATCGCGCTCTTGGAAATAAAGTCTGGCTGCGTTCCGGAGGGCACCTTGTGATTGATCAGACTGAAGCACTTACTTCGGTTGATGTGAATACAGGTCGCTTTGTGGGTAAGGAAAGTCATGAAAATACGATTTTCCGAACCAACATTGAAGCTGCTGAGGAGATCGTCTACCAGCTGCAATTGCGTAATATCGGGGGAATAATCATTATCGATTTCATCGACATGGAAAGTCAGCAGCATCGGCAGATGGTTTATCAGACTCTCAAGGACCACCTTCGCACTGATAAGGCACGAAGCAAGATTTTACAGATCAGCGAGATGGGACTGGTGGAAATGACACGTAAGCGTGATCGTGAAAATCTCAACCGCTACCTGTGTGATCCCTGTCCATATTGTGATGGAACCGGTCAGATCAAGTCAGCTTCGACGGTCAGCTATGAAGCCTTTAGGGAAATCAGAAGAAGCTGCCGCCAAAACACTAAAGGTTCCATAACCTTATTTTTGCACTCTGATGTCCACAGATATATCCAGCAGGAAGAGCAGGAAGCAGTTGAATCACTGGAAGAGGAAATGGGACGCACCATTACTTTCAAAGTTTCAGACGATTTGCATCACGAACAATTTGAGCTTTACGAATATTGAATTGATTAAAGAGCTTGCTGCACGTAATTTCAGCAGGCATATTTCTGAGAACGCTTACCCGGGACGTGGGATAGTGCTTGGCCGCAACCATGAAAATTCATGGATTGTGATATACTGGATAATGGGCCGCAGCTCAAACAGCAGAAACAGGATTTTTACTCATGAAAACGGCATCTTGCGCACAGAAGCAGCTGATCTGTCTATTGTTGAAGATCCTTCGCTGATTATTTATAATGCCATGAGGGATCTGGATGACTG
>UINC01000563.1_pt1 | contig 13967 bp, 12 predicted proteins | sample 5385821 | NCBI WGS metagenome assembly UINC01 (sample SAMEA4666929, study PRJEB26691) | marine metagenome | isolation source: Pacific Ocean | place: Pacific Ocean | collected 2011-10-13 | reverse complement strand
GATGAGGAAATTATATTGGAAGCTTTCTATGAATATCTTTCAAAAGAACTATATTTTGAAGAAATTCTATTGTTTAACGAGACTCAGTTAATTACGGATATAGTCGATAAAAAAGTGCTCAATAATATTAGAATTAAATTGAATAAAAGAATAACCAATAAGTATAAATACATTTGTAATCAGTGTGGATATCACACTATAAAATTGACGTGGCAATGCCCAACTTGTAGACATTGGGAGACTGCCTCCTCGATAGACTTTGTTCATAGTAATAATTAATCGTAATTTATTATGAAAAAGAATCAAATAATAGGAGTCATTGCAGGTGCCTTTGATGCCATTCATCCTGGCTATATCTACCTTTTTAATGAATGTAAACAACACTGTGATCACTTTCTATTGTTACTTCATGAAGATCCATCGATTGAAAGAAGTGAAAAAATGAAACCGATTCTTAGTATAAAAGAAAGAAAATTAATACTTTCGTCACTACGTCAAATAGATGAAATCATTACTTACAAAACTGAGGATGATTTACTTAAGATACTAAAAAATAGAAAAATAGATATCAGGTTTCAGGGAGATGATTATAAGGAGAAGAATTTTACCGGCCAGGAATTAGATATACCCATTCATTTTTTAGATCGCTCTCATGGGTGGAGTACCACTAAGTTTAAAAAGTTATTAAGCAATAATATATAGTCCAGTCGGAGACTCAGCTCTGGCTCCCCGGGCCGGACTCGAACCAGCGACCAATTGATTAACAGTCAATCGCTCTACCAACTGAGCTACCGGGGAGTAGAGTTAGTTCGAAGTCTGCTTCAACTAAATCCGATAGTCAAGAAGAAGAAATTATTCGACAACTCGCTTCATTCTATCCATAGCTTCTTCGAGTAATTCCATGCTGGTTGCAAAGGATATTCTAATATGGCCTGGCGCTCCAAAAGCAGAGCCTGGTATAACAGCAACCTGAGCTTTTTCAAGAAGGTATTTAGAAAATTCTATATCATCCGAAAGATTTAAACGGTTAATCGCTCCTATAACTTCAGGAAAGGCATAAAATGCACCAGAGCTTTCTTGTAGTTTAAAACCATTTATTTTTTCAAGAGTGTTGAATAAATAGTGGTACCTGTTCTTATATTCTCCAACCATAGATACAACATAGTCAAGTGAACCGTTCAATGCTGAAATTGAAGCTGCTTGGGATATCGATGATGCATTCGATGTACTTTGACCTTGAATTTTTTTCATTGCTTGGATGATTTCTTTAGGACCTCCACAATAGCCAATTCTCCAGCCAGTCATCGCATACGCTTTAGAAAGACCATTTATAGTGATTGTTCTGTTAAATAAATCAGGACAAGCTTCAGCAAAACTATAATACCTCTCTTTACCCCAGTAAATGTGTTCATATATTTCATCGGAAGCAATTAATACGTTTGGGAAGTCTTTTAACACTTCTCCGATCTCTTGATATTGGTTTTTTGAGTAAGTGAACCCAGTTGGATTGGAAGGTGAATTAAGCATGAGTAGCCTAGTTTTATCATTCAGAAGAGATCTCAGGTCAACAGTACTAAGTTTAAAATTGTTCTGTGGGGTTGTTCTTAAAATGATTGGTGTTCCCCCTGTAAGGGTGACCATATCTGGATATGAAACCCAATAGGGACTGACTACGATCGCCTCTGTGCCTTCTTCTAGAACCGATTGAAATAAGTTATAACAAGTCTGTTTAGCCCCAGATGAAACGAGGATATTTTCTGGTTGATAAATTAAATTATTATCCTTTGAGAACTTATTAATAATCGCTTCTTTAAGTTCTGGTGTTCCATCAACAGCAGTGTATTTGGTTGCGCCTCTATTTATTGCTTGTATTGCACCTTTCTTGATATGTTCGGGGGTGTCAAAATCAGGCTCTCCTTGACTTAAACTTATAATATCTAGACCTTGTGCTCTAAGCTCCATTGCCTTGGCTGAAATAGTTAAGGTTGCTGAAGGCAGAATACTATTGATACGCCCAGCTATGGATGAATGATTTGATTTTTTTTGTTTTTGGATCATAAAGATTTTTACAACGTTATAATATCAAATTATGTCAGAGGAATACTTCAAATTAGTCGCCAACTATAAACCAAAAGGCGACCAACCCAATGCCATTGCAGGACTTATTGATGGTCTGAATTCTGGTTTATCGAAACAAACACTTTTGGGTGTAACAGGATCTGGCAAAACATTCACAATTGCAAATTTAATTAATATCCAACAAAGACCAACTCTGATTCTAGCTCCCAATAAAACTCTTGCAGCACAATTGTACGGAGAAATGAGAGAATATTTTCCAAAGAATAAAGTTGAGTATTTTGTTTCCTATTACGACTACTATCAACCGGAAGCATATGTTCCTACTACTGATATTTATATTGAAAAAGATGCATCCGTTAACGCTCATATAGAACAGATGAGACTATCTGCAACAAAAGCGCTGATCGAACGACAAGATACAATTATTGTTGCTACCGTTTCTGCAATTTATGGCCTTGGGGATCCAGAACTGTATTTAAGTATGGTTCTGCATTTATCCATCAAAGATAAAATCGACCAGAGAGCTGTGTTAAGGAGACTGGCAGAGCTTCAATATCAAAGAAATAATATTGATTTCAAACAAGGCACATTTAGAGTTTTAGGTGATGTCATTGATATCTATCCAGCAGATTCAGATAAATATGCAGTCAGAATTGAATTACTTGATAATGAAATAGAGGGTCTTTCTTACTTTGATCCATTAACAGGAGAATTAGACAGGCGAGTTCGTCAATTAACTGTGTTTCCAAAAACGCATTATGTGACACCAAGAGAGGTCATGTTAAATGCAACAAAGAAGATAAAAAAAGAACTTGTCATCCGTCTAAAAGAACTAAATAAAAATAATAAGTTGGTCGAAGCGCAAAGGCTTGAACAAAGAACCATGTACGACATAGAAATGATCAAAGAGTTGGGATTTTGTTCAGGAATTGAGAATTATAGTAGGTACCTCTCGGGAAGAAAAGCTGGAGAACCTCCCCCCTGTCTAATGGATTACCTCCCTAATAATGCCTTAGTGGTAATAGACGAAAGTCATGTCACAATTCCCCAACTGGGTGGAATGTATAAGGGAGATCATTCCAGAAAAAGCACACTTGTTGAATATGGATTTAGACTCCCTTCTGCTCTGGATAATCGACCATTAATGTTTGAAGAATTTGAATCAGTCACGCCACAAATAATCTATGTTTCGGCAACTCCTAGAGAATATGAAATGAAACAATCTGATGCCATCATAGAACTTGTGGTACGACCCACAGGTCTTGTAGACCCGATAGTAGAAATAAGACCTGTCAATAACCAGGTGGATGATATTCTTTCAGAAATAAGAATTAGAACGAATAATAAGGAAAGGGTCTTAGTCACAACATTAACTAAGAGAATGTCTGAAGATCTTGCCGATTATTTCAATGATCAGGACGTAAAAGTTCGCTATTTACACTCTGATATTGAAACAGTGGAGCGTTCTGAGATATTAAGAGATTTAAGATTAGGGGTCTTTGATGTGTTGGTTGGAATCAATCTTCTCAGAGAAGGACTTGATCTCCCTGAAGTTTCATTGGTTGCAATTTTGGATGCTGATAAAGAGGGTTTTTTGAGATCAGAAGGATCTTTAATTCAAACCATGGGAAGAGCTGCAAGAAACATCAACGGCAAAGCGATCATGTATGCAGACCGCATAACTGGATCCATGCATCGTGCCATTAAAGAAACTAACAGAAGAAGGGAACGACAGATTCAATTCAACAAAGATCATAAAATTACACCAAAAACAATCATAAAAAACGTTCGAGATGTTATGGATGGAGCACGTTCTAAAGCTACAAAAGAACGATTAAAAATACCTAAATCCATTCAAGAAACCTTTGATCCTAAACATCCTGAAAAACTCAGCAAAACAATTGAGGAGTTGGAAATCAAAATGTTTGAAGCTGCAAAGAATCTTGAGTTTGAGGAAGCGGCTAAACTCAGAGATGAAATCACACTCATTAAAGAATTCACTTTTGGAGTTGCTTACGTTCATAATCAAAATCTAAGGGCTAATTGAACAAGATACCCATTGGCTTGTTTTTATTTTTTAATATATGATTTATTTATTCTATGAGTAGGGCAGAAAAATGAAAATAAAGCTATACATCGTCGTGGGTCTGTTATTGTGCTTTTCTTTTTATTCAATCACTGTTCATGCAAACAATCATGAAATTAAAGGCAGTTATGAGTATGGAGAAAAAATTACAAAAAAATCATATGGAGGTGGTTGTTTTGGAGGATGCCATTCTCATACGATTGACATGTTTAAAGGCTCAAGCCCAGAGGCAGTTATGGAGCGAATAGAAACATCTTGGCATATTGCAAGTCTTACTGAGGAAGATCTCAGAGATCTCTCTGTTTTTCTTTCTATCAAAGCCAACCAATGATTGATAATTGAGGAGGGGAAAAGTCTGGGCGTTGTAAGATTCGAACTTACGACCTTCTCGATGTCACCGAGACATTCTACCACTGAACTAAACGCCCCAGACGTTGAAGCGTATTATCACTTTTTATCTTTTTGATATCTACTTAATATATTCTTTTACCTTCTATAACTAAGCTAATCCTTAGATTATTAATGTTAAATTATTGCTAGGATGCTACTAGGATTAAATGTTTTTTTTCATCTATGATGATATAATCGCGAGCGAAAAGATCTTGGGCTAGGTTTGATTATGTTCTTTGACCATTTAAAACTGGTTCATATTTTCTTTAAAACACTAAAACAATAATAAAGTTGAGAAATATACTATGAAAACTTACTACAAGCAGTTGATTATATCTACAATTGCAATGGTCGTAATGACTTCAGGATTCGCTCAAAATGTCCTCGAAGAAATAATTGTTACAGCAAATAAAAGAAACCAAACTCTTCAAGACATACCAATGAACATATCTGTCTTGACAGGGGATGACATTGAAGAAAGGGGTATCTATAGACCTGAAGATTATCTGAGGACTCTGGCAGGAATTTCAACACCAGGTGGTGACGTATATTACACCATCAGAGGGTTAAACACTTCATCGGCACAAACAAACCCGGGGACAGCTAATAGCTTCATCAATGAGATACAACATGGGGTAACCAATCTCTATGATATGGATAGAATTGAGGTTCTGAGAGGACCCCAGGGAACTCTATATGGATCTAATGCGGTTGGTGGAACTATACGGTATATTACCAATAAACCAGATCCTGAAGCATTTGAGGCAAATGTGACTTTGGAGTGGGTTGATAAGAAACTTGCAGATTCTAATGGCTACAACGTCAATGCCATGTTCAATGTTCCAATTTCGGACACTATGGCTATCAGAGGCGTGATCACTTCAGCTGAAGATCCTGGAATTTACCAAAATATAAAAACTGGTAGAAAGGATGTTGGAACTTCTGAAGACGATGAGTTTCGAGTGGCATTCCTCTATGAAGACGGCCCTTTAACCATTAATGCAATGATCATGAGAAGAGATCGTTTCGATTTTGGCATGAAAGAAAAAGGCAATGCTGATAAACCTGGAACCGCTGATGTCGTTGATCCCAATTGTGAATACAGTACTGATTTCTTCTATGGAGCGACTTGTACTAGGAATTATTCACTCGCTGGTGGACCAGTCAGTGTAGCTGGTTTTAATCCTCAGACAGCCTTTTATTCATATGAGGATGAATGGGTTGACGTAGAAAGTACTACTGTCACTGCAGATATAACTTATGACTTTGGTAATTTCCAAGCCATCCTGATCTATGCTGATTATAATAATGAGGATCATGGCTGGAGCGATTGGTCAAGAATTGATACGGATGACGAATATCCGGATCCATTGGAATTTTGGGGAGATTCTGGTAGCGATAGCACCGAGATCAGGTTCAGTTCCACAAATGATTCACCTCTGCAATGGACGGTTGGCTATTTTGAATCCAATTATGATCACGCACCAAACTTTGTCCAAGAAAACGAATGGACGAATGCTGATGGAGCTGATCTTTTCTGGCGAATCATGGGAGTCTCAGGATGGGGCGATGACACAGTAGTCGGTAACGGGCTTTATCCCACCAATACTGCGGGCGACCTGAATGGCTATCGAGGAATATATGGAACCACAGAATACTTCATCTATGGAAGCTATATCTATTACTCACATGCTACTGAAGAGGCACTCTTCGGCCAATTAGACTATGATCTTGGTGATTGGACCGTATCAGTTGGACTGAGGAGGTATGATCTGGAAGACGGTTATAAAACCTCAGAATATGGTATGTTCTACATTGATTATGATACCTATGAGACTACTGGCGAAGGATGTGATGGAGACGAGCCTACCGGTGTGACTTGTAATATAGAAGGCGGTAGTGAAGATGGTACCAGGCCTAAAGTTACTCTCAGTTACGAAGTTAATGATGACTTGACTCTATTCGCAGTTTCTTCAGCAGGTTATAGACAGGGCGGCAACAACGCTGCATTGCCTTATTACTGTATTGCTGAAACTGTCGGATTCAAAAGACGCTACACTTCAGATGAGGCGAAAAATAAAGAGATTGGTATCAAATCTAGAGGCGGTAACTTTAATATTAATGCAACATTCTTTTGGGTGGATTGGCAGGATATTCAAGTTGTCATAAGACCGGCTTGTGGATGGAGCTTTACCTATAATGGAGGCGAGGCTGAAACCAAGGGTCTTGAGATTGATGGTTCTTTTAATATCAATGAGAATCTAACGCTTGATTTTGCCGGGAGTTTTATTTCAGCAAAGATCACGAAAGACATTGCATCCTTGGGAGCAACTGCTGGTGATAGATTGCCTAATGTTACAGAAGATCAATTCAGCATTGGACTGTCTTATACTTTTGACTTGTTTTCAAAACCAACATTTGCACGCTTTGATTTGAACTACTATGGTGATGCTTTTGCTACATTTGCAGAAGATCCTGCAGATATGTCACCAAGTTATTCCCAACTGAACTTCAATATTGGGATGGCTATAGATGATACTTCTAAACTGCAACTATCGGTCAGCAATCTCACCGATAATAGAAGTGAAGCTTTTAGATTCTCAACAGAAGCACCCAGCTACAGAGCTAGGAATTATCTACAATGGATTCCTCCTAGAACTGTATCGGTTGCATACACTAAGAGCTTTTAGTTCTTAAGCAATACTAATAAAAAGCCCGGGTCAACCGGGCTTTTTTTTATGGTTTTACTATAATGCCATCTTTCATAACAAAGGAAACATTTTCTAGTATTGTGATATCTTTGAGTGGATTTCCTTTCACACCAATGATGTCAGCTTCATAGTTTTTTTTAATCATTCCTGTATTAGATAATCCAAAGAGTTCGGCAGTATTGATGGTTGCTGCTTGAATGGCTTGTAAAGATGTCATTCCCCATTCAACCATATATTTAAATTGACGTGCATTTTTCCCATGTGGATATATTCCGGCGTCAGTCCCAAATGTGATTTTAGCACTGGCTTTAACTGCCTTCTGAAAGTTTTGTCTTTGAAATCTACCTACACTTCTCTCTTTCTCAAGTGATTCTTCGAGAATCCCTTTAGCAGCACCTTCTCCAAGAATATAATCTGAAACATAGATATCCATTGATAAAAATGTACCTTTTTCTTTGGCTAACTCAATGGTTTCATTGTCAATAAAGCTAGCATGTTCTATTGAATCAACTCCTGCAATGATAGCGGTTTTAATACCAATCAAACCATGTGCATGTGTAGCCACCTTCATGCCATGATTATGTGCTTCATCCACAATAGCTTGCATTTCTTCTAGTGTGTATTGTTTAGCATTCACGTCAGTATTTTTAGACATGACGCCACCGGTGCCACAAAATTTAATCAGATCTGCTCCATACTTTCGATTTAACCTTACTTTTTTTCTAACTTCCCAGGGACCATCAGCTACGCCCTGTGAAGTATATTTATAATCAAAGGGTAGAATATTGCTATCACAATGACCGCCAGTAATTCCTAATGCCGGTCCTGAAACAAGCATTGTAGGTCCTAATATGGCATTGCGATTAATTGCTTGTTTTAAAGCAACGTCGGCAAAATTCCCAGCCCCCACATTTCTAACAGTAGTAAATCCTGATAAAAGTGTCTTTTTTGCATTAATGACACCGTAGATGGTTGAGAGATAAGAAGATTCACCAATTGACTCATAACCTTTGAGTTCGGTGTTACCGGTTAGATGGACATGGGAGTCCATTAATCCAGGCATGATAGTTAGCTCTGAAAGCTCCAAGGTCTCAATATCTTTATTTCTTTTGGATATATTTTTTCCAATTTCAACGATGATTCCATCTTCAATCAGTATCTGAGATTCGTATAGAGTACCGTCATCAATATCTAAAATATTTTTCGGTTGCAAAATGATGGAACTTGCTATCAGATCAGTAATTGTAAACTGAATGAAAAGTGCAAGCACTAAGGGTAGTTTTCTCATATTATTCTCCGGAAAAAGATCAAAACTAATCTATTTATATAACTGAAACATTGATATAGGTCAAACCAATAGTTTGTAACTAAAAAATCAATTATTTCGACATAATAGTTCTCCCTCATCATCGAATGATTCGGGAAAATATTTTTCTAATAACGCCCAGAGTGTCGAAACTGTAGAAATATCGATCTCACCGTTGGTTTGCCACGGAGTAAAATGCATTTGGAAAGCACGAATGATATCAAATGTTTGCTCATCATGAACACTGGTGACTTCAATACCGTAGCCATAACTGCCCAAAGCACACTGGACTATCAAAGGGGAGGGCATTGGTTGTTGGCTAAACTGCAGCCAGAACTTGTGGACAGTTTCGTTGTCATACCATGCTCCTATGCCATTGTTGTATAAGGTAAACCATGGGAATTGGGGTCCTGGATCTGACTTATTCTTTGGTTGAATATCAGCGTGCCCGATGATTCTTGTGGGTGTGATTGCCGGGTATCGCTGGAGTATGTCTTGGGTAAGTTTAATCAGGAGTTGTATTTGTAATGGGTCAAAATCTGGAAAAATACACAAATAGTCATTTTTATAATCAAGTTTCTCATTGCCTTCTTGGTAATAACATTTGCTTCTATTTACCAATTCTATGCCTATCGACTGATCATTGATATTTTCTCCATCTTCCCACCTACTTTTTCCAGCATGCCATGCTCGGTCTGTTTCATCGACTAATTGATAAATGTCTAATTCTGTTTTTCTGTAAGAGTCGTCATTGGTTTCCGGTATAAGATAATGAGAACTGACCTCATATTCGGGCAGTCTTAGAAGTTGCAAAGATCTTTCCCAATTAGAAGAGGTGTAGTGTAAAACTAAAAATCTTACTTTGCTGTTTCCCCTGCTGTCATAGTTTTCTGATGATAAGTACTCTTTTCCAGTATTTACTAAATTTTCTTTGTTGGGATTATTGAAATATTGTACTGAACAGCTATTTGATAATAAAACTCCTATAATCAGAATCAGTATTCTCATAAAACCAATTAATCTTTTTCTATAGGTAAATCAGACTCTATCCATGCCAACATATCGCCATTCATGTCAATTATGTTTTTGAAATCATTCTCCAAAAGTTTATCAATCACCAATTGAGCTCTCACACCACTTCTACAGTAAACAATCAAAGACTCATTTTTATATTGACTAATGAGGTTAATATCTTCGATTAATTCTTCATGGGGGATATTGATTGAGTTTTTTATATGGCCCGATTGATATTCTTCTTTTGATCTCACATCAAGAAGAAAAAAATTTTCGGTCGAGCTTTCAAGCTTTCTTTGAAGTTCAAGAACATCAATTGATTTAATATTAGCCATCAGTGGATTATGGCATAACAACAAAATTATTAGGGTAATAAATAGTTTTTTCATACTTTAGAATAGCTAGAAACCGATAGTACTAAGAGCAATGGTTAGAGTTCTTACGAATAAAAATATAGGTTGTAGTAAACCAAAAAACAACATACCTATGATAATAAAAAGCCCAAAAGGTTCTATTGAATCAAGCATTCTGCCAATATTATTATTCACAATACTTCTAAGAATTCTCCCCCCATCCAGTGGTGGAACTGGTAATAAGTTGAAAATCATTAAGATTAAATTAATGAAAATACCAGTTTCACACATTGTATTTAAAAAAATAATAATATTTGAATTCCCAATGTTTAAAATTGACTTAAACAGATACAACAAAATTACCCAAAATACTGTCATCATTAAATTGGCAATTGGTCCTGCAATTGCCACAAAGAACATATCTTTTTTTGGATTGTTTAAATTCACTGGGTTAATAGGCACAGGTTTGGCCCAACCAAAGACTAAACCACCCATATACAATAAAAGACCTGGAAGCAACAAGGTACCAATGGGATCAATGTGTGCAATTGGGTTTAAGGTTAATCTGCCTTGCATTTCTGCAGTGCGATCTCCATATTGTTTTGCAACCCAACCATGAGCAACCTCATGGAATGTGATAGCAAATATTACTGGGATCAAGATTGAGATAATTTGGAAAACAGTAGACATAATAAAGGTTCTAATTCTTCATAAGAAATTGTCTTATATTAAACATTATTGTGAAAGCTCTGGAATACCTTGGTAATTCTCTGGTCCTAGGTTGAGATGGGAAACATCCATGACAAAGGTATACAGACCAGACATGAAGCGTTTCCCTGTGCTTCTACTAAAGATTAATTTTTTTCCATCAGGTGAAAGGGCAGGAAATCCATCAAAACTAGGGTTTTCAGTTAATCTCACTGGTTCACCTCCTGAAAGATCACCTAAGAATATTTCCCAATTGAAACCCTCAACAATTCTTACAAAAACGTAATGCTTGCCATCTGGTGCTGGATAGGGTGCCCAATTCATATCACCATCAAAGGTGCGTTGAGTTCTGTGTGTTCCATCATGGTGTATCGTAAAAACCGTCATGGGCGTTGGACTGATATGTTTCTCGCTGTTTCGCCAAGCACGGTATAGAATTGTTTTGCCATCTGGCAGATAAAAAGGAGCTCCTTCTTGTAAATCTTCTGTATAAGTAATTTGCTGTTCTTCTGATCCATCTGGCCTCATCTTCCAAAGATCCATATTTCCCTGTATCTGCCTCCCAAAAACAATCCATTCACCCTCAGGTGAAACAGAGACCTCAGCTTCATAATATTCATTGTTCGTTAATCTCTTAATATTGCTGCCATCAAGATTGGATATATATAATTCTGATCCTTGTGGGTAATTGTTGTCATCAGACCAGTTTCCTAATGGCATATCCATGTGGTCTCGGGTTGAGGTCCATACGATCTTACTCATATCAGGAAAAAAAAATGAGCAGGCATCTTGTCCGTGGTCATTGACTCTAAATATGTTTGTGCCTTGATCTGTAAATATATACGTTAATGCACCACCCGCTTTTCCAGGACCAGGGTCTTGGGCAGCTTCATCTTGGACTTGAGCTATAATATGAATACTATCAGGAGCATAATATGCCTCTGCTGACTCTGCTATATTAGGTATTTGATAAGTCTGTTGGACATTGATTGCATAGCTATTATTTTGAACTAAAATGAAAATGGCTAATGAGATTAGTTTTTTCATTGGATTGATTTCTTTTGTCAACTAGTGAGTTTCAGTCAATTGATTCATTATTATTTTTTTGATTGGCCTAAAATTATTACCAAACCTCAGAGCAGTCCTTCTGAGCACTTTAGCTGAAATTTTTTCACTGTTGAAGAGATCAACCATTAGATTGGTCCCGTGATATAAGGGCCTAGTGTTGCGTTGATGTTTTTGATTGTATTGTTTTAAAACATTTTCTGATGCAATATCAAGATTTCTAGAGAGAGCATCTTTAATGAGATCAGCGAGTATTTGTGCTCCTTTTAAGCCTAAATTAAAACCATGTGCAGTAACAGGATGCATCCCAACGGATGCATCTCCAATCAAAGCGAATCTGGTTGAATGAAAGTAATTTGCATGAACTGCAATTAAAGGATAGGCATGCCTTTCACCTTCTAACTGCATTTCACCAAACCTGTGATTAAAACGGGATGCTATATCTTGATTAAAATCTTGATCATCCATTTGCATAATAGATTCTGCTTTCTTAGATGAGATCGTAATAACAATGGATGAATAATTTCCAGCCATCGGTAAAACCGCTAAGGTGCGACCGTAATGAAAGCATTCATATGCCAAGTGGTTATGAGGTTTGTTATGTTTCATTTTGCAAACAATACATGTTTTCCCAAAATCTTTGGTCTCTGTTGGTATCCCCATCTGTCTTCTGGTATTTGTTAACCGACCATCTGCAGCAATCAGTAAATCTGCATCGAGTGTTTTTTGATTACTCAGTTGGAGTTGCACTGAGTTGATATCGGTAGTAAAAGACTCCACAACAACATTACTCATCACTTTTATGTTGCTAGATTCTTTTACTTTTTTATAAGCCGCTGCCCTGATCATATTGTTTGGAACTAGGTAGCCTAAGGTATTTTCAATTGTATCTTGATGGTTAAAATGAAGTGAGTAGGGCGATGTTCCATTCAAGACTTTTGCTTCTTTAATCAATGAAATAATTTCTTTATCAATGACTTCCCAAATGCCTAAATTGACTAGGATTTTTTTTGAATGATGAGTTAATGCTATTTCCCTACCATCATCAGGAGGCATTGATAAGACTTTGCTTGATTGTTTCTCAATCACTGCAATTTTTAAAGAAGTATCGGATAAGGCCTGTACAAAGCTTAAGCCAGCTGGTCCTGCGCCTATGACTGCAATATCATATTTCATAAATAGTTTCCTTTTTATTCTAATGCCTTAACCGTTGTAAGTTATTATAATATCAATATTTATGTATGTTAAATATAGGTTCTCAGTAAATGAAAAATAATAACAACAGAGGTTTAAGTATTGAATATCGAAAAAATAATTGAACCCTATATCAAAATCCAAGGCGGCCTGATACCGGCGTTACATGCTGTTCAAAATGATACTGGTTACCTCGATATTCAAAGTATTAAAACTATCGCTGATGGCTTTAATATTTCGACTGCAGAAGTCATAGATGTCATTACATACTATGATGATTTTAGACTTGAGAAAGCGGGGCAATACATAATCAAGGTTTGTCAGGCGGAAGCATGTCAAAGTCTGGGATGTAGAGCATTATTAGATTCCCTGAAGCATCACTTTGAACTTGACTTGGATGAAACCTCAAACGACCATTTGGTAACCTTGAAAGAGGTTTTCTGTCTTGGAAATTGCGCCCTAAGCCCCTCAGTCATGATCAACGAGGACATTATTGGAAGAGCTAGTTCTGAAAAAATATTAGCTTACTTATCTGAAAAGAAAAATAACTCAAACAATGACTGACCAAATAAAAATATATATCCCAAAAGAAACATCGGCATGCTCTGTTGGATCCGAATTGATTGCTGAAAAGATTACGGACCTAGCACAAGGGCATAAACATATTAGTATTATCAGAAACGGCTCTTGGGGCGCCTTTTGGTTGGAGCCTTTTATAGAAATAGAAAAGAACGGCAATCGTAAAGGAACTTCTTATTTAAATAAAAAGATTTCTCATTTATCCTCAATTGAAGAGCTTTTTGATGACTTTTACAACAGTAATCCCTTCAACATAATGGATATTGATTTCATTAAGCGTCAGACAAGATTGGTGTTTTCAAGAATCGGATTATACGATCCATTGGATCTGAATCAATATCGAAACTCACATGGGTATAAGGGCCTAGAAAAATCCTTTGAAATCGGCCAACAACAAACAATAAATGAGATCAAGAAATCGGGTCTTAACGGCAGAGGAGGGGCAGCATTTCCAACTGCTATCAAAATGCAAACTGTGCTTG
>UINC01000561.1_pt1 | contig 13972 bp, 11 predicted proteins | sample 5385821 | NCBI WGS metagenome assembly UINC01 (sample SAMEA4666929, study PRJEB26691) | marine metagenome | isolation source: Pacific Ocean | place: Pacific Ocean | collected 2011-10-13 | reverse complement strand
GAGATTTAGTTAAAGCTATCAGAAATTGTCGGCAGCCAGCTATTGCTGCAGTGGAAGGGGTTTGTGCAGGAGCAGGTGCAATACTTTCCATGGCAAGATATATCACCGCATTCGCGGTCGAATAGCTTTTTCGTAATATCCGTGCCCTATGTAATAATATAAAGGTGCCTCTGAGGACCAAAAATTGATCATTGCCTCTCAGACACTTAAGGAAAAAGCTGAATATTTTCCAAGAAATACCTTCTAAATGCCTATGTCCTCTGATGTTACCTCTCCAAATGAAGATGTGACTCTCCACTGTCCTTCCTGTGGTGAAGAAAAATTCAAACTTGTACCAATGATGGGTAAAAATGGTGAACGCTTTGTAAGGATTCACTGTCACAAATGCGCTGAGCATTTGTTTTTTCAGACTCCGGAGCTTCCGGAAAATATCAATGTTCTTGAAGACATCCCTGAAACCTGGAAAACTGAGCAAATCAAGAATTTGCAGCAGGAATGGGAGGAGTGGCTTCGCTGGAAACAGAGACATCTGAACAAGCCTGCTTCGGGGAAACCTCCACTATCAAAATATGCACAATGGCTGCTGGCACTTTTGCTTGGCGGAAGCACCATGTTTTTTGTCTTGGACCGCTGGCATCTGCTGGATCCTCTTCTTGAAAATCCTGCTGCAAGACAACAGAAGATAATGGAATACTCAGAACGTCTATTGGAAGTGCCGTGTTTTCCATCAATTATGAAAGTCAAAATTCGGACAGTACCGATTCGCTATACCCGAGAGCGCCCGGTACATCAGAATCGGATTCAGTACGGAGAGGCAGGAATTTACTGGGGAGAGGAGCAGATCAAGATTCATCGCTCAAACTTCTGGTTTTTTGGCTGGCCCAAAAATACACAATTGTTGAAGACCCTTGTACACGAGTTGCGGCACCGGAGCAGTCCCGGACTGGGACACAACACAAAATTTTTCGAGCTAGTAGAACGTGACACACAGTGTGTTCTTAAAAACTGGCCTAACTTAAAATAGAAATCAACTATTTTTCGAAACGGAGATCAGATTTAAACGAAATAATAAAAGTTTGTTTAAAACAACACTCATTTGCTATATCTGCCAAACCACTAAAACAGACAACCGTGAATCATCTCGTATTTCTCCTGCAATTCGTAAATTACATGGGACATAACTCATAACCACTAATGAAAATTTTACTTCCTGATGGTAGGAAAGCCCCAATTGGCTATTCCAACGGAATTTCCGTTGACGCCGGACAAGTGGGCTGGGATGCCCAACAAAACTTCATGAGTGAAGAAATCTCCTCGCAATTTTAGCAAGCATTTCGTAATATTTTGGCTGTGCTCGAAAATGCAGGTGGTCTCACAGAGCACATTTACCCGATCACCGCATTTTGCATTGACAAACCCTCCTATTTGGAAGCCAGCTCAAAGCTTGGAAAAATTTGGGGGAACTTGATGGGGAAGCATTATCCTGCGATGAGTATGATTTTTGTTTATGATTTGCTGGATTATCCTGCAAAAATTGAGTTGGAAGCAACAGCAGTAATTCCTAATTAATTCAGCGAAGCAGATAATCACAGTTTTACTTGACTCCTGAAATCCGTTGCGTTAACGTTAAGGCGTTTTCAGGGGTTTTATCCAGTCTATCTGGAAAATTAATATTTATTAACTTTAATAAAGGAGATAAAGATGAAGTTACGTCTTTTAGGGGCACTGTCTCTGGGTGCAATGCTGATTGGTCAGGTTGCATTGGCTGAGACAGTCAAAATTGGATTTGTTACCACGCTCACTGGGGGGGCTGGAGCAATTGGGAATGATATGAGGGACGCTGTGGAATTGGCACTCGACCACTTGGGACGCAAAATGGGCGCTTCCGATGTGGAAATGATTTATGAGGATGATACCTTCAAACCTGACGTAGGTAAGCAAAAAACAGAAAAACTGGTCAAAAAAGACAAGGTTCATTTTGTCACCGGTTACATTTGGAGTCATGTACTGTTGGCTTCCCGTAATTCAGTAGTGGGCAAAGGGCCGTTCATGATTACTTCAAATGCCGGCCCTGGTCCAGTGGCGGGAAAACTCTGCCATAAGGATTTTTTCTCAACATCCTGGCAAAATGACCAAACCACGATGGCTATGGGCGAGGTCTTAAACCAGCTTGGAATCAAGGATCTTTACATCATGGCACCAAACTATGCAGCCGGCAAAAGCATGGTGGCAGGAGTTACAAGGACTTTTAAAGGAAACATCGTTGGAAAAGACATGACCAAGTTTCCAGCACAACTAGATTTTTCTGCAGAACTGGCCAAAATTCGTTCGGTAAATCCTGATGCTGTGTTCGTTTTCTATCCGGGTAAGCATGGCATGCAGTTTTTCAAGCAGTATTCTCAGGCAGGCTTGAAAGACACGGTTCCATTATATTCCGCTTTCACTGTGGATTCCTTAAGTCTTCCTCGTTTAAAAGATTTGGCCTTTGGTAGTTTAATGACACAATTCTGGGCTCCGGATTTACCAACTCCTGTCACCAAGATCTTTGTGCAGGATTACCGCAAGAAGTATGGGCGCTATCCCACCTTTTACGCGGCTCAATCCTATGATACGATCATGCTCATTGACAGTGCAGTGCGGGCGGTCAACGGAAACCTGAGCGACAAGGACGGCATGAGGACAGCGATGCGTCGGGCGGCCTTTCCATCGGTGAGGGGATCATTTAAATACGGAAACAACCATTTTCCTATTCAAAACTTTTATTTACGTAAAGTAATTAAAGATTCTGAAGGAAACTACACAACCAGTATTGTGAAAACCGTTTACACCAACCACCAAGATCCTTACGCCAAAGATTGTAAGATGTCTTGGTAACATACCCGCTTTTGGAGGGACTTTTTGTCCCTCCATTTCTTTATCCTTCCATCCACTATGGTAAACTGAAGAAATCATAATTCAAAAAATCCGCTAAATCACGAAGAACCAGAACAAAGATTTTATAATTCTGACTTTTCTGTGACACTTTGGTGAAACTCCATTTAAAACAGATTGCAACTGATCAATAGGACATCATAGAAATGATCACACTTATTGAAAAATAGGTTCATGTGAACTGGATCCTGCTTTTGGAGCAAACCCTGAACGGGTTTCAATTCGGCATTTTATTGTTTCTGTTGGCTGCCGGTTTGACCTTGATTTTTGGAATCATGGACTTGATCAATCTGGCACATGGCTCTCTCTATATGATGGGAGCCTACTTTGCGGCTACTTTCACCCAATGGACGGACTCATTCCTATTAGGCGCAATGCTCGCCCTCCTGGCAAGCATGTTATTTGGTGTAATACTGGAAGTGATAGCTCTACGTACACTTTATACACGAAGCCATCTTGATCAAGTTTTGGCAACTTTCGGCCTCATACTTTTTTTAAATGAATTTGTCAGATTGATTTGGGGACCCATTGGTCTCGACATACCTCTACCAGATGTGCTAAATGGCAGTCTAGAACTATTCTTTGGCATCCGCTATCCCGCATTTCGCCTGGCAATTATTGCAGTCGGTATCGCTGTAGCCTTTTTGCTGTATTTGTTGGTTTCCCACACAAAGATCGGCATGTTGATTCGCGCCGGTGCCAGTAATCGTCAAATGGTAAGTGCCCTGGGAGTAAACATTAACCTCCTTTACACAATTGTCTTTGGTTTAGGAGCCGCCCTTGCCGGATTAGCGGGATTGATGGCCGCCCCAATTATGACAGTTGAAATTGGGATGGGCGAAGGAATTTTGATGATTACTTTTGTGGTAATTGTCATTGGCGGAGTTGGATCCATTCGAGGAGCATTCGTCGCAGCCCTGCTTGTGGGTTTTATTGACACAGTTGGTCGCTCATTCCTTCCTGACATTTTAGGTCTTTTTGTTTCAAACGACTTTGCCGACACGGCTGCTCCCGCCATTTCGTCCATGCTTATTTATGTTTTGATGGCCATTATTCTGGCAATCAGGCCCCAAGGTCTTTTCCCACCGAAAGGAGCATAGATGAATTGGTCACCACGAACTGCTTTTATTACCCTTTTGATGATCGGGTTAGGTGCCGTTCCGTTAATCGCTGATGGCATTGATGAACCGTTTTATACCGTAATGTTTTCGCGGATGCTGATTTTATCCATTGGAGCGGTCAGTCTGAATTTGATTTTAGGCTATGGTGGAATGGTCAGTTTCGGACATGCTGTTTATTTAGGAATTGGCTCATACATGGTTGGTATTGGTACAATCCATGCCATAGAAGACGGGATCGAATGGATGGGCAATGGCTTCATTCATTTTGCGGTATCTATTGTTTTTTCAGCATTAGTGGGATTGGTGATTGGTGCAATTTCATTACGGACTCGTGGAGTTTATTTCATTATGATCACACTCGCATTTTCGCAGATGTTTTATTTTGTGGCCGTCGGCAACGAAAAATATGGAGGAGACGACGGTCTTAGCCTCTACATGCGCAGTGATTTTAATGGTTTGTTTGATATTTCAAACGATAATACTCTCTATTATCTAAACTTTGTAATTTTGCTAGCCAGCTTGTATGTCTCACACCGCATCATTAATTCCCGTTTCGGCATGATGATACGCGGGGCAAAATCGAATGAACAAAGGATGGCATCCATTGGATTCCCTGTATTTCGTTATCGTCTCATAGCTTTTGTTATTGCCGGAACTATTTGCGGTATGGCAGGAGTTTTATCGGCAAACCAAACTGAATTTGTCAATCCGTCCGTTATGCATTGGACTCGTTCCGGTGATTTAATCATCATGATAGTTTTGGGTGGATTGGGAACGCTTTTCGGTCCAGTAATTGGTGCAGTTGCTTTTCTTTTTTTGGAAGAGTTCCTCTCTGGTATCACAGAATATTGGCAATTAATTTTTGGCCCCATGCTGGTTCTGGTGGTTATTTTTGCACGCGGTGGAATTGACGGAATGCTTGTTTTGCTGGATGGCTGGTGGAATCGTTATTCTTTGAAAAACAAAGCCTAGTTAAACTGAAATGCTAAGAATAAATAAACTTGTTAAATCGTTCGGTGGCATTCTGGCTACAGACAACCTCACTTTTAAAGTGGAGCCAGGTGAATTACACGCAGTAATTGGCCCAAATGGAGCCGGCAAAACCACTTTGATCGAACAAATCACAGGAGAAATAGAGCCTGATTCAGGTAGTATTATATTTGACGGGAATGATATTTCCGAGGTTCCAGTACACCTTCGATCTGCATACGGACTGGCCCGATCTTTTCAAATCACAAATATTTTCATGGATATGACAGTCTGGGACAATGTCGCACTGGCTGTGCAAGCTCATGCAGGACACTCTTTTCATTTTTGGAAAAATGCCAGCAAAGAACAAATTCTGAGGGAACCTGCTTTTGAATATTTGCAGCAAGTCGGTTTGGAAAAACGTGCAGATGATGTAGCTGGGAACCTTTCTCATGGTGAACATCGTCAGTTGGAAATTGCAATGGCCTTGGCGACAAGGCCCAAAATGCTGCTGCTTGATGAACCAATGGCAGGGATGGGGCCTGAAGAATCCAAAGCCATGGTTGAAATACTGCAGGGACTGAAACGAAAACTTACGATTCTACTGGTTGAACATGACATGGATGTTGTTTTTTCTCTTGCAGACAAAATAACAGTCTTAGTCTACGGCCAAAGCATTGCTACGGACACTCCGGAAGCTATCAGACAAAATCCGGAAGTCCGAACGGCATACCTTGGAGAGGAGGAGACAGTCCATGCTTGAACTCAGAAAGGTGGAAACCTCATACAGCCAAAGCCAAGTCCTGTTCGGCCTCGACCTTCAGATAAATGTCGGAGAAGTGGTAACATTGCTTGGACGCAATGGTATGGGTAAAACAACCACAATCCATTCAATTATGGGCTTAGCTAGAGCGCAAGCCGGAGAAATTATTTTTGATGGTGATCAAGTCCGTGACTGGCCTCCCCACCGTGTGGCTCAAGCAGGAATAGGGTTGGTTCCGGAAGGACGCCAGATTTTTCCAAACCTGACAGTTCTTGAAAATTTGATTGCTACTGCTGCTGATCGTTCTAAGAATGAAAAACCGTGGAATCTGGAGCGGGTTTTTGATTTATTTCCACACCTTCCTCACCGTGCAAACCACATGGGGAATCAACTCTCCGGTGGTGAACAGCAAATGCTGGCTATCGGCCGTGCACTGATGACTAACCCTCGTCTTTTGATTTTGGATGAAGCAACAGAAGGCCTAGCTCCGTTAATCAGAACTGAAATTTGGGATTGTTTGAAAGGATTAAAATCTGAAGGACAGTCGATTCTTGTTGTGGATAAAAACATTGAAGCTCTCACCCACTTTGCAGATCGGCACTACATCATTGAAAAAGGACTCGTTGTCTGGACTGGCGATTCTCCAACTTTGAGTGCAGACAAAGAAATTCAACGCCGCTATTTAGGTGTTTAACCAGTACACCGACCTTCAACCACCATTACTATTGTTGAAGAAGTTGTAACACATTTTCTGGCAACTGATTTGCTTGAGCCTGCATGGACTGGCTCGCAGATAGTAGGATCTGATTGCCTGTCAATTGAGACATCTCTGCAGCCATATCAGTATCTCGAATTGTTGATTCTCCCTGTGTAATGTTTTCTTCCGCAATTCTCAGCGAATTTAGATTGCTTTCAATTGCGTGTTTCTGGAAAGCACCAATTTCTCCACGATAAACTGCTATTTCTTCAATTGCCTTCTCAATAAGTTTGCCTGAGTCGTTAGCTCCTTGTCTACTTGTCAAATCTATATCAAATAAACTTACAAAACCACTTTCATTTTCCACACCTAGTGCCAAATTATTCGCGCGAATGTTTTTTAATGAAAAGCCTTTTTCAGTACCAGGTCTAGTTCCGAGACTGACACTCCTTGTTTGTTGCGATACGTGAATATAACCTTCTATTTTTGGGCTTTCTGGAGAACCTACGATTTCTTCCTGCGTCTCTTCAACAAACTCTTTCCCTACGACAACACCTAGCTCGTCTTTGACTGGCACTTCTTTAAGTCCAATAGAACGATCAAATTGTACGGTTATTCCCTGAGCAGGAGAAGAACGTTTGATTGCAGTAAGGTATTGACCTTTGCCGATCGTAAAACTGTCACCAATTTTTCCTGCGACATCCAAGCCAGGTGCTGATGATTCAGCAACATTTGCCTCTTTTGTCAGGATTCCAGGAATATTAGTGGTGACTGAAAAAGTGGGGGCTGAACCATAATCTTTGTGCTGGATATAAAATGTTTTTTCCGGTGTTTCAAAGGCTTCCAAGGCTAAGCCACTTCCTGCAAAAGCTTCTTTAATGGAATTCATAACAATTACACGAATATTAGCTGAAACTTCCTCTGCGGGAAAACGTGTAGGATCTTGTTTATAGTTTGCTAGAACTTCTTCAATATTTTCTTTCATATTCCCGAACCTTGTATCGACTTCAACGTTGCGGCCTCCCTCACTGAATAAGATTGTAACTCCATCACCTATATTTTGTACTGTCAACGGAACACTGCCTCTTATATGTGGCTGTGTTGCTACCTGTGTAATATCAACTTCATAACCCTCTAACGGAGAACCTTCAGTCCATGTCTCAGCACCGACGAAACGAATGTTATCTCCTACGGAAGCACCATTTGCCCCCATACTACCATCAAGCAACATGTTGCCGTTGAACTCAGCTGTTTTTACAATTCTATCCAAAGTAGTAATCAAATCTTCCACTTCCCTCTGATCTGCAGCTAGCATGGTGTCATCGTTAATTGCATCGTTTGCTGCATGAACAGATAGCTGCTTCAAACTTAACAAAATATTACTGATTTCACTCAAAGCTCCTTCAGCTGTTTGAAACATGGCAACAGCACTTGCATTATTGTTATAAGCTTGGCGTAACCCAGCAATTTGTCCTCTCAGTCTTTCTGACGCGACTAATGAAGCCGGATCGTCAGCACCTCTATTGATTTTTGATCCAGAACTCAATTTTTCAATTGAGCTTCTGATGTTTTTTAAATTGTTGTCTGAGTGCCGTAATGTATTCAAAGATGTAACATTGCTTCGAATTCTCATTTTGTTCTCCCTTAATTAACAATAAGACAGGCTCCGCCTGAATCTAAAACTAAAATATTAGCCAGCGGGTAAAAACCTTGTCTTGCTTTTCGGCATATTGAAAATAAACTTTAAAATAATTATGAATAATATTGGCGGGATAATTAATCTTCGCTGAGCTCCGGCATTAGTTGTACTGTTATTCTGTCTGCCAGCAACATTCCTTTAGGAGATAAACACAAACGCTGACCTTTCCAGAATGCACGCCCCTCATCACAAAGTCCTTGAACAAATTCTGCCTGTTGTTTTTGCCACTGCAATCCGAAACTGGTCTGCCATTCTTCGATATTAATTCCTTTACACTGACGTAAACCGAGCATCAAAAATTCTGCTGCCAACTGTTTCCCTGAAAGCCGCTCTTCAAATTCGGTAGGCATTTTATTCTTTTCAAGATGCTGAAGGTAAGTTCTGATAGAACGAGTGTTTCCCCAACGAGTTTGCATATAGTATGAGTGTGCTCCGACTCCCAGCCCCAAATATTCCTGCCCGGACCATACCAACAAGTTATTCCGGCCCTCGTAATCTTTTTTTGAAAAGTTTGATAATTCATATTGAAACAACCCAGCTTTTTCTAGACGGTCTGTTGCCCACAAATACATTGCCTCAAATTGCTCCTGATGTTCAGATTCCCATCTGCGAATTTGCGGATTTTTGCCAAAAGGGGTCCGCTCATGAATTTCAAGTCCATACAAAGAAATATGGGTAGGATCGTATACCAGTGCTTCCTCGACATCTTTTTTGAACATGGAAAAACTCTGTTCCGGAATACCAAACATCAGATCAAGGTTCCAGTTAACAAATAACGAATCCGTTATAGATGCAATAGCTTCTCGTAAATCAGCGGAAGTATGACAACGTTCCAACTGCTGAAGAGTTGAAGTCTGGAAGCTCTGTCCTCCTAAACTGAGCCGGTTGACACCAATTTCTGCAAGACCGCTGAGATATTCAGGATTTACATCATCCGGATTCATTTCAAAGGCAATCTCGATTTGATCGGACCATGGAAAATACTCACGTACTTTTTTTATTAACACGGACACCTCCTGAATAGTAAAACATGAAGGTGTGCCTCCACCAAAATAAATTGATTCAAGGGAAACCTGCCTGAGATGTTTTTCATTACCCTCTTTCGGCTCCATAACAGTCAGCATTTCTGAGCGCCGGACAATTTCATCAACAATACCCTGAATATATTTTTCATGCATATTTGCCCTGTCTCGACGCACGGCAAATGTGCAAAACGGACAAAGCGTTCGACAAAAAGGGATATGAATATAAAAAGCTGGAATCGGACAAATCTTTTTTTGTGTTTTTTTGGATAAATCCATTTTTTTTTAACTTTATATATCAGACAACTAATTGTTGATGTTTGATTTAACAGAAGATCTTTTTTATTGATTTTATAAATCAGATAAACTACATTATGAGATCCAGATCTATATTACATTTTTTGTCAGTTCTACCATTATTTTACTGTCCTGGGAGGGAGTTGACAATATCGTCTTCACTGAAGCAGTTTTAGTTTCATCTGTCTGATACGATTGTTATTAAATATACATCACAAAAAGCATGAGTTGTGTTTTTTTGATTTTGTTCAAAGCCTGATTCACTAAGGAAAATAACTACATTACATAACTTCTGGTCCAGTTCTTCCTCAGGTCAGCAGGTAATGAAATGTTTTCATGTTTTTTGCGTATGGGGCGCTGAGTAAAATGTAAAAATTTAACCTGCAAATTTTATTCGTTTAGGTATACTTTTGGTGAGGTACAGCATGGATTGGCTGAGCTTCAAATTTATTTTAGAATACAAATCAAGAAAAGGCATCTATGAAAATTAAGCGCATGTTCACCATGGAGGGTGAAGGTCCGTATCGGTCGATAGAATTTGAAAACCGAACTTCCGTTATCCGCAACCCGGATGGCTCAATAGTCTCAGAATGGGACAATGTTTCTGTACCAAAACAATGGTCACAAGTTGCCACTGATATCATGGCACAGAAATATTTCCGCAAAGCTGGCATTCCCAAATATTTGAAATCCGCAAAAGAAAAAGGCATTCCTGCCTGGCTGCAACCATCACTTCATGATCAAGCTAGGGCAGAACAAGAAGCCACAGAGACAGATTCTTCTGCAGAAAATCATGCTATCTCGGAAACCGATGCGAGAGAAGTTTTTCATCGACTCGCCGGTTGCTGGACTTATTGGGGTTACAAGCACAGTTATTTTGATACAGAAGAGGACGCCAGTGCCTTTTATGATGAATTATGTCACATGCTGGCCAATCAAATGGCAGCACCAAATTCTCCTCAATGGTTCAATACTGGTCTCAACTGGGCTTATGGTTTGAACGGACCTGCACAAGGACATTTCTACGTCGACCCAAAAACCGAAGAAGTAACACCTTCCAAAGATGCATACACGCGGCCACAACCTCATGCGTGTTTCATACAGTCAGTTAAAGATGATTTAGTTCGTGATGGCGGAATCATGGATTTGTGGACCCGTGAGGCTCGGCTTTTTAAATACGGCTCTGGTACAGGTTCCAATTTTTCTGTTTTGCGCGGTGAGTCGGAACCACTTTCCGGTGGAGGTGTTTCTTCGGGACTAATGTCTTTTCTCAAAATTGGAGATTCCGCAGCCGGTGCCATCAAGTCTGGAGGTACCACACGCCGTGCAGCCAAAATGATCTGTCTGGATGCAGATCATCCTGATATTGAAAAATTTATTAATTGGAAAGTTCATGAAGAACAAAAAGTTGCGGCCCTAGTGGCAGGTTCCAAAACAGTAAAAAAACTGATCAGTGAGCTGTTTGCCGCTATTCACGGCTGGAAAGATGAGTCCGAAAAGTTTAATCTCGAATTGAACAAAGATCTGCGTTCAGTTGCCAAAAAAGCACGTTTGGCTGCTATGCCTTTCAGCTATGTGTACCGCATCATCCATTTGTCCCAACAAGGTTACACGGAAGTGATGTTTGATGAATATGATACTGACTGGAATTCAGAAGCATATCAATCAGTTGCCGGACAAAACGCAAATAATTCTGTACGTCTCAACAATGCATTCATGCAAGCAGTTGAACAGGACAAGGACTGGGATCTCTACTTGCGCATTGAAAAAGTCAAAGCCAAAAAAGAGGGCAGAGAGCCTGTTCCTTGCAGAAAGCTCAAAGCAGCAGAGCTATGGGAAGAGATTGCCTACGCCGCTTGGGCCTCAGCAGATCCTGGGATTCAGTTCGACTCAACTATCAATGAGTGGCACACATGTCCAGCAGATGGACCGATTCGGGCATCTAACCCCTGCAGCGAGTATATGTTTTTGGATGACACAGCCTGCAACTTGGCTTCATTGAATTTGATGCAGTTCCGTGACCCTAAAACAGGGGAACTTGATGTTGCTAAATTACGACACGGTTCCAGAATTTGGACAATTGTTCTAGAAATTAGTGTCTTAATGGCACAATTCCCAAGCAGAAACATTGCAGATCTTTCCTACGAATTCCGCACACTTGGCTTGGGTTACGCCAATATGGGAACGTATTTAATGGTTAACGGTATTCCTTATGATTCTCCGGAAGCACTTGCAATTTGTGGTGCCGTGACTTCCATCATGCACATGACCTCCTATGCAACTTCTGCTGAAATGGCAAAAGAGCTTGGTACATTTAAAGGCTACGAGCGGAACAAGGATAATATGCTACGGGTGATTCGGAATCATCGGAGGGCTGCTTTTCGTGCTCCAGATAGTGAATATGAAGGATTGACTATAAAACCAGTCGGAATAGACAGTCAGCACTGTCCTCCGGAGCTGCTCAAAGCAACCCAACATGATGCCAATCAGGCTTTAAAACTTGGAGAAAAATACGGTTTCCGCAACGCACAAGTCACAGCGATTGCACCAACCGGAACTATCGGTTTATTGATGGATTGCGACACTACCGGAATCGAGCCGGACTTTGCTCTGGTTAAGTTCAAAAAACTGGCAGGCGGAGGTTATTTCAAAATCATAAACAATTCTATTCCTCCTGCTTTACATAAACTCGGATACGAAGATACTGAAGTCTCAGACATTGTGCACTATATCAAGGGTTACGCACGACTGGACGGAAGTCCGTGCATCAATGCAAACGTCCTGCGCACCAAAGGTTTTACAAGCGACGTACTTGAACGCATTGAGAAACAATTGCCAACAGCATTTGATATCAGCTTTGTTTTTAACCTTTATACTTTAGGTGAGTCATTTTGCAAAGAGACGCTGGGATTGAATGATGAGCAACTGGGAAATTTTGAGTTCAGTATCCTCAAGCATCTTGGATTCAGCAGTAAAGAAATCGAAGCTGCAAATGACTACATCTGCGGCACAATGACAATAGAGGACGCACCGCACCTCAAACCGGAACATTACAGTGTTTTTGACTGTGCAAACAAGTGTGGTCGCAAAGGCAAGCGTTACATTGAACCTGAAGCACACATACGGATGATGGCCGTTGCTCAACCTTTTATTTCCGGGTCTATATCTAAAACTATCAACATGCCGAACGAAGCTGATGTTACCGATATTAAAAAGGCTTTTTCTGCTTCTTGGAACAGCGGTTTAAAGTGTAATGCGCTTTATCGCGATGGGTCTAAACTCAGTCAGCCGCTTAATGTGAGTGTTGAAGAATATTTGTGGGATGAAGATGAGATTGAAGAAGGTATCGCTGCCGCAAAACCAGAACAAATCCGGATTGCAGAAAAAATAATTCACCGCTACATCGCCAAACGTAGAAGATTGCCGCACCGCCGTAAAGGATACACGCAAAAAGCGGTTATCGGAGGACACAAACTCTACCTGCGTACTGGCGAGTATGAAGATGGTACAATCGGAGAAATTTTTGTTGATATGCACAAAGAGGGGGCTGCTTTCAGGAGCTTGATGAATAGCTTTGCGATTGCTATTTCCCTGGGGTTGCAGCACGGAGTTCCGCTTGAAGAATTTGTGGAAGCTTTCATTTTTACACGCTTTGAGCCAAACGGAATGGTCTCTGGAAATGACACCATCAAAATGAGCACATCCATCATTGATTACATTTTCCGTGAACTTGCTATTTCTTATCTCGGTAGAAATGAATTTGCACATGTCAGTCCTGATGAATTACAAGCCAGTGCAGTACACACACAGAATGAGGATGAACCCGAGTTTGACAATGAACAGGTAGTCTCGGAGAGGACTCTTAGCACTGAAGAAAGTCAGGCCTTCCTTAAACAGGAGGAAAACGATTTTGAAGGAGTAGATTTTGCTCTCCTCAAAAATTCTGACCCAGAACCCGAGCAGACTCATGCTGAATTTTCCGGCAGTTCAGACTTTGGCACAGATTCCTCTACAGAAAGTTGGACAGCACAAGAGCGTTCCACAATAGACCTTGTTCTAGAAGCACGAATGAAGGGCTACGAGGGTGAGTCGTGCCACACCTGTCAACAATTCACAATGGTACGTAATGGTTCATGCCTCAAGTGTGCTTCCTGTGGAGCCACCAGCGGTTGTTCTTAATTGTATCAGCAGTATAGGCTATAGTAGAGACTAGTTTTAAGTTATCTGACAAGAAACCATAGCCTTGTAGAATTATGCTGCCAAAATCTTTGGACGGCAGGCAGAAAGTTGGTACTTGCCTGCAAAGCTCAAAATACATGTCTCACCTCCCCTTGTCCCCACCTGCATACTTTAATAAAATAACACATCGTGGAATTGCCTTGTTGATAACACTGGTTATTTTGGCTCTGCTTACCGTATTCATGACAGAGTTTTCTTTTGAAACAAAACTCGAAACAAGGGGTATCCAAAATT
>UINC01000559.1_pt1 | contig 13976 bp, 11 predicted proteins | sample 5385821 | NCBI WGS metagenome assembly UINC01 (sample SAMEA4666929, study PRJEB26691) | marine metagenome | isolation source: Pacific Ocean | place: Pacific Ocean | collected 2011-10-13 | reverse complement strand
TTTGGTATCACCCAAATTTCGCCGACCTGCCAGGCGCAATTCGTTCCTCGATCTGGCAACTGCACAACGGTGTCGTCGATGGTGTCGATACACCAATCAACGAAGGTGGAATCGTGACCTGGCCAGAAGCAGAGAAACAATTGTTGTCCGGTATTATTCCTCGGGTCGGAAAAGAAAAGCCATTAGGATGGAATCGAATTCCACAATGGCAGAACCGGACCTGAATTGTCAACTTGCCAGATCATGTGTAGTTATGCCTAAGTAGGTGGGTGATATTCTGACAAACAGTTGTGGCTCGCCACGGATATTTAAATGCAAGATTGGCTGAATGTTTAACTACAAACAAATCAGAGAGGGAAGCGATGACAGTAACAAATAAAGATACCGCGCGGCGGGCTATAGAGGAGTTGGATCGTCGACACGAACCAGCTGAAGAGTTCTACACTAAAGATTCGATGACATATATGCTGAATAACCCGCCCTTCGATATTCATACCTACAAGACAGTTCACGCTCCAACGTTTTTTTCAGCGTTTCCTGATCTTATTCATAATATTGAGAACGTCATGGAAGAAAGGGATACGGTCATGCTGGATATTGTTTGTACGGGCACTCATAAGGGCAGTTTCATGGGTATCGAAGCCACGCACCGTCAAGTCTCCTATCGAAGTGTTATTTTCTATGATTTTGTAGATGGGAAGATATCCCGCACGCGTGGGGTATACGACCAGATGGGCCTTCTAGAGCAAATTGGCGCAAAGTTTGTCCCGAGTGGTTGAGCAAGCGGATAGATTGTTACGAAAGGCATAGATCATTGTAACTATATGTTTTGACTGTTAATTCTTTGAATTAGTGGGCTACTTCATTTGAAAATAGTGGTTTAAAGAATTTGTTGGGTGGGGATAAGGCCCATTTTTAGTAATTGACGTTGAACGTAACGTTTTTTTTTGAATATACTCAGAGCATCAGAATTCACGTGCCTTGGTAAGTTGTTAATAACGATGTCCGTGTTTCTGTAGATGCACTATCACTAAATTCATCTAAAAGGAGGGTTATACGGATGAAAAGATTGTCTAAGTTTGTATTGGGTGCAATCTTGCCCATGGCCGCACTTATTGGTGGGCAGGTAAGCGCTAAGGACTATGCCGACATGGATTTTTCCGGCATAACGGTTACGGTTCTATCAAGACCTGGACCGGTTATCTCTGGCGCGGTTGACGAGCGCGGTAAGCAGTTTAAAGAACTTACCGGCTTGAACGTGGTTGTTGAGGAGCTTCCCTATTCAGAACTGTTTAATAAGATTTTGACAGACTGGTCCCAGGGAACGAACTCTATCGACGCCGCTGTGACTTCTTCTGCATGGGTGCCTGAGTTGGTGGATATGGGTTTGGTCGCAAATTTGGAAGAGTTCGTCCAAGCTGACACTAATTTAAAGCCCGAAGACATCACGACTTACTTTAGGGAGTTCAACCAGAAAGTAAATGGGGATACCTACACACTGACGCTCGATGGTGACTTTCACATGTTCTACTATCGTACGGACGTGTTAAATCGTTTCAGTCAGGAACCCCCAAGGTCGTGGGACGAATGGTTCGCAGTTGCAGAAGCTATCAACGGCAAAGACATGAATGGCGATGGTGAGCCGGATTATGCATCTTGTCAGTTCAAGAAAAGATCTGCTCAGAACTACTTCGTGATTATGTCGGTGGCAGCTCCGTATCTGCAGACAATGGGTACCTCTCAGGGCCTTTGGCTAGATACTGAAACTGGAAATCCGGGAATCAATAATCCAGGTATGGCTGAGGCGCTTCGCGTCTACAAGAAGATGGGCGACTATGGTCCGCCGGATGAGCTGAACATGGACATTGCTGACATTCGGTCAATGTATTTGGCTGGGCGTTGCGGCATGTTGATCGAATGGGGCGACACCTCACCACTCGCACTTGAAAGCGATGTGGTCAGAAATCTTTGGGGTGCTTCCCAGATGCCAGGTTCTACGAAGGTCTGGAATCGTGATACCAATACACTGGATGACTGTAACCCGACTCTTTGCCCGCACGCGGAAGACGGTATCAATCACTCGCCTTTTGGCGCTTTCGGTGGTTGGTCAGCGTATATCAATAAGAATGCCGACCCGAAAGTTCTTGAAGCGGCATATCAATTTTTCTCGTATATGAATGCTCCGGAACAGTCAAATTATGATGTAACGCAAGGCTGGACTGGCTTCAATCCCTATCGGACTTCTCAGTTTGAGAATCTCGATAATTGGTTGGACGCGGGCTTCACCCGAGCTTCAGCAGCAGCATACTTGAATGGCTTGAAAGAAAGCCTGAACAACCCGAACTTCTCCTCCGATCTTAAGATCCCGGGAGCAGCGCAATACACCAGTGTCATTCTCGACAGAGAACTTGCCCGTTATTTGGCAGGCGAGATTTCTGCTGATCAGATGATGTCAAACGTTGAAGAGGGTTGGAATGAAGTCACAGATGATTTTGGACGTGATCGTCAGATTAAACTCTATCGTGGTATGTTGGGTCTGTCTGCAGCGATGAACTGATGGATGTGTGACTTTGGTGATATTTTCATAGTGTGAATACATCGGAGATAGCACCGAATAAGGACCGGCCGGGGCCAGAAGCTCCGGCCGGTTCTCTTTTTTCTGCCTCTAAAAGGGACAGCGCGTGGAGTGAGTGGGTAGATCGCCAGTCACGCACGCTATTTATTTCCCCCGCAGTGTTTCTCATTCTTGTTTTTTCTATTTTTCCGCTTGTTGCGTCGTTGCTGATTTCATTCACGCGCATTCGTCCGCGAGTGGGTGGCTATCAAATTCGATGGGTTGGACTTAAGAACTTTAAAAAATTGTTTACGGGCTCCGAGCAGTCCCATCTGCTTGGAACCATGGAAGGCGGCATCAGTCTGCTAGGGTGGACAGCGATCATTGTTGTCGCGGCGTTGTTACTCTGGTGGCTTTACCGTTACGTTCGACAGGAATTTAAGGTTGTAGGATTTATTGGTCGGATTGTTACGACTGCTGCGGCACTTGCTTTTACAATTCTTTTTGCCACCACATTACTGAGCGGCAGGCAATTTGGCACGATGCCAATGACACTTGTCTATGTGTTATTTGGCTGTTCACTACAATTTTTGATCGGCCTTGGTTTGGCGTATGTTTGTACCCAGCCCATAAGGGGGCGCGCGTTTTTTAGCACACTCTTTTTTATCCCAATAACAATTACCCCTGTTGGTATTGCTTATCAATGGCGAATGTTGGCTGATATGAACAAAGGTCCTGTGGCGCCGCTTTGGGAGTGGATGGGCCTTGGAGAATTTGCCTGGGGGTCACTCGCGTGGCCTGCACGCTCGATGGTCATGATTTCAGATGCTTGGATGTGGATTCCTTTTATCTTTGTGGTGATGTTGGCCGCACTCGAAACTGTGTCTCGTGACTTGACCGAAGCAGCTGAGGTAGATGGGGCAGGGAAATGGTTAATATTTAGGGATATTACGTTGCCGCAGATTGCCCCAGTCGCGGGCACGATTCTGTTGATTCGTTGGATTGAAGGCTTTAAGTTGGTCGATATTCCGAATATTTTGACCAATGGTGGTCCAGGTATTGCGACTGAGACACTAACGATGCACTCGTGGACGCAGTGGCGGACGCTAGATTTTGCGGGTTCCTCTGCTGTGGCATATACCTTGTTGTTTGTTTCCGTGGTTATATGTGTGTCCTTTTTTAATTTGGTCATTCGAAGATATTCTAGAAGGCAATAAGCGTGGGTACTGGTACTGGCACCAAATTTAATTTACCGCATCGCCAAACCCGATGGTTTGAGCAGTCATCGATTGGTGGAATGTCGCCATTGGGGAAAATCATCTCGTATTTTCTTCTTTTATTTTGGTCTCTTGTGGTTTTGTTTCCGATCTATTGGCTTTGCATCACTGCATTTAAGTCGATGGATGATGTGAATTTCGGTCCGGTTTATATCCCTTGGGTGGATTTCACGCCGTCGCTGCATGCTTGGAGAAACATCATTGTGGATGATATGGCAGATGTTGCTTCGGCATACTTTAATTCAATAGTTATAGCGTTTTTTTCTACGATATTTTGTGTCATGGTGGGCTCTTTGGCAGCGTATGCATTGGTGCGCATTCAATATAGGCCGAAGTTTGGATCCATTATGTTGTTTGCTCTGACTCTTGCTGCTGCGTGCGTAGCTATCGGCCGGTGGGGCGTTGACTGGTGGCTGGGAATTGCAGTTGGTTTGGCTATCTTCTTCTTCTTGTGGCGGGCGGCTGTTAAAGAGCGGTTTGGAAATGGTCAAATGTCCGTAGTAGTAGGCATTTTTCTGGTGGTTGCAATCGTCTTGTATTTCAGTGGTAATTTCTCCCCCGATTTTGAGAAACATGGGAAAACCGCCTCAATTATTTTGGCCTTGGTAGTGGTCGGTTGGAGCGCTGCCCATTGGATCAACGGGAGGGTGGGAAATTCAGATATTTTGTTCTGGATAATTTCCCAGAGAATTTTGCCTCCCGTCGTGGTCGTGTTGCCTGTTTACATTATGTTTCAAAGAATTGGGCTGCTGGATACGCAGCTTGCCCTGATAATTGCTTATGCAGTGGTCAATTTACCAATTGTGGTCTGGTTGATGCATGACTTTATTGCTACGATTCCTATCGATTTAGAGGAAAGTGCGCAACTCGATGGATCGTCGCGGTTTCGAATTTTTTGGGAAATAATTTTGCCGCTGTCGCGGCCAGGTCTTGCGGCTACGACGCTTTTGACCCTCATTCTTGCATGGAACGAATATCTTCTGGCTGCCTTTCTTGCTACATCAAAGGCGCAAACATTGCCTATCATGGTTTCCGCGCAGATCAGTCAGGAGAGGGGAATTCAATGGTGGAACATGTCTGTTGTGATCATTCTCATGATCATCCCGGTCATTATTATGGCGTTTCTATTGCAGCGATTTATATCCAAGGGTGTTTTACTTGGGGCTGTAAAGGGGTAATTCTGTTATGAATCAGATGAGTGAAAGAGGTAACAGCCAAGCGAAACGATTGACTGTTACGGGACTTAATAAATGGTTTGGTGATGATCATGTCGTCAACGAGTTTACGATTGATGTCGCTCCCAGCGAATTTCTAGTACTTCTTGGCCCATCAGGATGCGGAAAGACAACCGCCCTTCGTATGGTGGCGGGACTGGAGGCAGCAAATAGTGGCCAGATTTCAATAGGCGATCAAGATGTGACGACGCTGCTTCCGAAGTACCGTGATGTTGCAATGGTTTTTCAGTCCTACGCGCTCTATCCCCATAAAACTGTCGCTGAAAATATCGGGTTTCCATTTAAAGTTCGCGGTATAAAGGGAAAAGAGCGGGACGATGCTGTTCGAGATGCGGCCACTCAGGTCCATATGAGCCACATGCTTGCTCGGTATCCAAAACAATTGTCTGGTGGTGAACGTCAACGGGTCGCATTGGCCCGAGCAATCGTGCGACGCCCCGCTGTTTTCTTAATGGATGAACCGTTATCGAACCTCGATGCGAAACTGAGACTCTATATGCGTGCTGAGTTAAAACGCATGCAACATGAACTTGGTGTAACTACAGTCTACGTGACTCATGATCAAGTGGAAGCAATGACACTCGCGCACCGGGTAGCCATTATGAATTTCGGAGTTTTGCAGCAGGTAGGGTCTCCGCGCGATGTTTACGACGAGCCGGAGAATCTTTTTGTGGCAGGCTTTATGGGGTCCCCACCAATGAATTTAATAAGCGGGCGGATTTCCAGCGGAGTTTTCGAGTCTCAAGACGTCAGGATCCCAATTGAAGGAACCACCGCAGAAGGCAAGACAGTACTTGGGTTTCGCCCTGAATACGCAGAAGTTGTGGATTCTGGTAAAGGGCAATTTAATGCCAAAGTTTTTACGACGGAGCTTGCAGGAGATCATTCATTGGTCACAATGATGTTGGGAGAAAAAAGCATCACTGTGAAGATGCCAACTGGTTATGAAGCAGCCTATGACAGTGAAGTGGCCGTTCGTTTTCCTGCAGAGAATGGCTATCTGTTTGACGAGACATCGGGCAAAAGAATTAAAGGCAGGTTGATTCTCGATTCATAGGATCTATTCTAAATTAGCCCTCGGAGATGAAAAGAATTTTCGCTGCGACGCAGTGTGACCTAGTTTTTCTCTCGCAAGTTATCTTGAGTTATTCGTATGAATTGTAAACATCATCCTATTTTTTGTAGGATCGAAATGACTGCTTTCTTCAAAACTTGAAATGTATAAATGCGCGATAGTGGGTGTTGGGCCTAACCGGTCTCGCGAACATGCCGATGCTTATAAGCATATTAAAAGCGGGAAGTTAGCTTGCGCCTCTGCCCGAAGTGCAGATCGTTTACAAGCATTCGGAGAGCAGTTCGGTATCAATTCCCTTTATAAGGACTATCGGGAAATGTTTGCGCGTGAAAAACCAGACCTCGTGCATCTAAATACACCACCTAACATTCGGTTGGAAGTCCTGGAAGCTGCAGAGTCAGCCGGTGTATCCGCGGTGATTATGGAAAAGCCGCTCGCGATACAAGGGGAAGACTATTTGGCAATTAAAGAATTTTGCCAAGGCGGCAAGGTCAAGGTCGCAATTAATCATCAGCTTCATTTTCACCCCCGTCGTTTTGAACTACAAAAAATTGTCGAGGATGGCAATCTGGGAGAGATGCGCTTTATAACCGCCGGCTGTGGTATGAATCTTGCATTTCAGGGCACTCACACGCTTCAAGCAATTGGCGCATTCCATCCAAAGGGTAAACCTCAGCGTGTGTTTGGGCAGATTTCGGGTGCAGGAAGTGAGACGCATCGGGTCGATGTTTGTGGGACGTTTCCAACGATGGTTGTGGGAAATCTAGAAGATACGCCTCAGAAGCATTTTGCGCCTGGATGCGCCCAAGCCATCATCGATTTTGATGATGGCGTACAAGCCTTGCTGCAATCGGGGGAAATTGCGCCTAAAGTTGGTCGAGAGGCTATCAATACCCATAAGTATGTCACTGTATATGGATCGAAAGGGCATGTGCGTTGGACGATGTGGTCTTGGGAGGTTTTGGTAGATGGTAAATCGCAGGGGGGCACTCACGAGTATTGGGATGAAGATATTCTAGGCCAAGCTAGAATGACAGAGGCGATGCTCGATTGGATAGGAGACGACAGAGCAGTTCATCCGTTATGTTTCGATCGGGCTCATCTGGACTTTAATATTATTTTGGCGATATATATGAGTGGTCTTCAAAATCGGATGGTAGATCTACCGGTTGAGCCAGAGCTGAATTTGATTAATAAGATGCGTGCCGCGTTAAGTTGAAAGCGACTTAGAGATGTGGGCTCGGCTTTACCACTGATTTCTTTACGCCACTCTGAAAACGACTCAAATAAGAATTATCTGTCACTGAGTATTGGGCAGAATGTTTCGCAGTAACCATTGGTTGAGTTGGGGTTAATAAGAACTGATTATTGACATCTTATTTCCAGTAATTCGATCGAATCATATTATTGACCATAAATGAAAATTGTCGACAGCCATCAGCATTTTTGGGATCTCTCTCGATTCAATTATGAGTGGATGGGCGCGGATTCTCCTTTACGAGTTAATCGATCGCCAAGCGAGTTGAGATCACTCATCAATGCCGCTAATGTTGAATACACCGTGTTGATTCAAGCCCATTCGTCAGTAGAAGAAACTCGCTGGTTGCTTGAGATTGCAAACGAGCAGAATTTTGTTTTGGGTGTGACTGGATGGGTGGATTTGACTGACCCTAAGGTCGGAAATGTCCTCGACCGCCTGCAGGAAAATAAGTACCTAAAAGGTATTCGACATATATGGGAAGACGAGTCGGATCCGTCCTGGCTATTTACTTCCGGCGCAGTCGAAGGACTAAAGGAAGTGCAGCGGAGAGACTTGATCTATGAATTTCTAGTTCGTCCTCCCAATCTTAAATACATTCCAAGAATAATGGAACAAGTCCCAGATCTTCGGGCGGTTGTCGATCATATTGCTAAGCCCGCTATCTCGGAGAAAAAAAGAGAACCTTGGTTATCGGATTTGGGGGAGGTAGCAAAGTGCGGCGATTTGTTTTGTAAGATATCAGGAATGGTGACAGAGGCCGATCATTTAAATTGGAGCATAGATGAATTAAAGCCCTATGTTAACGATGTGTTGGAGTTATTCGATTACGACCGACTTATGTTCGGAACTGATTGGCCCGTCTGCACACTTGCTGCAAGTTACGAATCTGTAGTGCAAGTAGGCCAAACACTTCTCAATGATGTTCCCGAGGAAGGTAAGGCATTGATACTGCGTGACACAGCAATCGACTTTTATCGTCTGGATGTTCCCAAAGAGATTGGATCATAGTATTTGACCGTCGACGCCAATAGCTCCTTTTGTCATCAAAAAATCGGCATAAGCCCGACGCTCACCTGTCACAATTACAACAAAAGCATTCCGAGCTCTGTCATAAAACTCATGCCTTTCTAAGGACTGAAGAGGCCAGTCTCGGCCGGAATATTGTCTCATAGCACTTCGAAATTCGTCATGAACTTCTAAGGTTTGTTCGGGTTGATCTACAACTTGCATATGGTGGGTGGGTGCTGCCACAAAACTGTCAAGCGGAAACACAGAAAATATTGCTTTTGCTGCGATGATGATGTCAGTGCCATCAAGTCTAATTGGCGAACCCATCGCCGTATCTGCGGCCACTGACTCTGCTGGAAAGTTTACGTCTACAAGGGCCAATTCATCGCCATGACCCATAGACCTCAGAGCGTACAGCAGCTCGCCATTTAGCAATGGATCAATATTTATTAACATAGATTTTCTCCACCCTGCAGGTAATTTAAATTATTGTCCTCATCTTAGAGCTCGTTTTTCCACGGTGGGTCCGCCCCGGGCCGTGAACAGGTGATTGCTGCGGCACGAGTTCCCAAATGCAGGCAATTCTCAAGATCGCTGACAGTAAGAGTCTGTATAGATGCCAAAGAAAGTTTCCCCAACTTGCTTAACTGAGTGAGCATGCCAGCATGAAAACTGTCGCCCGCTCCAATACTGTCTTTGACATCTATGCGTTCCGATTCCGAAAAGACTTCATGCTGGTTGGTGATACCCCAGGCACCAGTTCCACCGTCGGTAAGGAATACGACCGAGACGCCGTGCCCCAAACACATTTGGGAGAATTCTCTCCAACTTTTTGATGGGAAAAGCCAAGCAAGATCCGAAAGGCTAACTTTTACAATGTCAGCGCATTCAAGAAATATGGCAAATCGACTGCGAAAAGTTTCTGGATCCGAAATTAACGAAGGGCGAATATTCGGATCCAGCGTGATCAACCGATTACCTGATTCTTTCTGCATGAAATTTATTAACGTAGTAGCTATTGGTTCGGTTGCGAGCGCAGTAGAACCAAATAACAATGCTTCGACAGAAGAAGGAAATGAACGAGGGATATGATCTGGTTGCAACAAGGTCGCTGCTGTGTCATCCATATAAAATTGATAACTTGTTTCTTTCTCTTTCGTTTCTGGAGAAACGAACGCTAGACTGGTTGGCGCTTGACTCCGAAAAATATAGGCTGGGTCAACACTATTTTTCTTCAGATAAGAGATAAGCATTTCGCCAAAAAAGTCGGTTGATATCGCCCCCAAAAATCCAGTGTGGATACCCAGTCGACCTAAAGCAATTGCGGTATTAAAAGGCGAGCCACCAGGAACAGGTCTGAATACCGTCGCTCCGCTGGCGTCTTCTTTCGGTATAAGATCAATTAGGGATTCGCCGAAACAAAGTATCATTAAAGGGATTCCACAATACGGAATGTGACATGGAAAAAGAAGTATATCGTGTGGCGTCGCCGAGAGAACCAACAAAATACATTAGTGATTATGAAATCGCGAAAGAGCTCCATGAATAATTTTCGTGTCGCGGTCGGGCAGATCTATCAAGAGACCAATAGTTTCTCGCCTCGTTTAACGGGAATCGCTGATTTTCGAAGTCGATATCTCCTGAAGGGGACTCAGTTAATAGACGACTTGCGGGGAACCCAAACTGAGATTGGCGGTTTTGTCCAGGTCTTAGAGCGCGCTAATGTGACTGTGATTCCGACCGTTGCGGCCTGGGCGATGCCAGGTGGAAGAGTCGAAAAAGATGCATACGAGTTGTTGTCGCAGGAACTCCTAAAAAGTATTCAAAGGCAGACACAACTAGATGGTGTTCTTCTGTCGTTACATGGGGCTATGCTTGCAGAACACTTGGACGATGCAGATGGCCAATTGCTCGAAGAGGTACGACAAGTCACAGGTCCAGACTGCTACTTAGTGGTGGCGTTAGATTGGCATGCTAATTTGACTGATCAAATGCTCAACGCAGCTGATATTGTGGTTGGCTATAAAACTTATCCTCACCAAGATTTATTTGAAACGGGGCAACGTGCCGCACGTCGAATGTTAGAGTTTTTGGATGAAAGGAAGCATCGACACTGCCATGTAAAGCGTATTCCATTAATTGCTCCCGTTCTTACCTCGCAATCGGAGCGTCAACCCATGAAGAAAGTCATCGCGTCTTTTGATGAATTGGAGGGTAAATATCCCGATGTGACTGCTTCTATATTTCTTACTCAGCCATGGCTTGACATAGAAGACTTTGCATCAACTGCTGTTTTATATTTTGGCAAGTCCATCGATGCCCGTGATCGATTTGATTCAGTCATCGACGACTTATGGAATCGACGGGAAGAGTTTCTGATTGATGTACCCGAGACATCGAGTGCGATTGATCAAGCGTTATCGGAAGATATTTCTCCCGTCATTGTTGTTGATCTTGGAGACGTTGTTTTAGCAGGTGCTCCAGGAACTGGGACGAAGCTATTTGAGCAAATTCACGATCATCCTGGCCAGCCAAGAGCGGTGTTGCCACTTTGTGCGCCAGAACTTGTTTCTCATTGGAAGGGTTGTGAACGTGGTCAGGAGGTGTCCGCAAACATCGAAAACGCGGAAGGGGGTATGGTAGAAATTTCTGGTCGGATAGTGCGAGTCTCAGATGAAAAATATCGTTTAGGCGGTATGTTTTTGTCAGGTATTGAGTTTGATCCAGGCACTAGAATCGTTTTGAAGGTCGATCATGTGACCGTTGTGCTGACGAGTATTCCGGAGTCAGCACAAGATCCCAATTTTTATACTTCATTGGGAATCGATCTCAAAAATCTACAAATCATTGTTGTTAAGTCTCACAACACGTTTAAACCTGCTTACGCGGAAGTCACGCAGACGATTAAATACGCCGATACCCCAGGAGCTACCACTATAGATCTTTCGTTGCTGCCTTATGAAAAATTACCTAGACCGTTATTTCCTCTGGATACGGAAGGTTTTTTTGATCGCAAACTATGTCGATCGCAGAAATTGACGAATTCCATCTAAAAGTCGATCGATGTCATCTCGGTTATTGAAGATATGGGGGTCTACCCTGAAAATGTCGCTGTGGCACCAAGTATCGATACCAATGTTAAAAAGGAACTGCCATAAATCGTGAGAGCGTTCATATCGAACTGCTACGATACCCATGCGAAGGTTGTCCATTTCTGACGTGATCACATTTAAGCCCAAAGCTTTTATTTTTTCGATGCAGTATCCACTTAAGTCAAGATTGTGGTTTTCAATGGTGTTCATATCGGCCTCGGCCAGTATCTTTAATCCAACACGAGACATTGCCAGGCCAAGCAGATTTGGCATACCTATTTCAAATTTTCGAGCATCAATTTTCCAATCAAATTCATGATTAGAGCGCAAACTTGCGCTACGGTATCCGGCGTGAGATGGAAGTTTTGAGTGATGACGGTTGGCGACATACAAAAAGCCGACTCCAGCTGCGCCTAATAACCACTTCATCGCAGTAGTTGAAAAGAAATCAACTTTTATTTTGTGTAAATCAATGTTCATTGCGCCTGCAGATTGCGCGCCATCGACGATTATCACTGCCCCATTTTCGTGGGCTAACTCTACAATGCTAGCCAAATCGTGTCGAAAGCCTTGCTCTTGCGTAACATGAGATATGCAAACTGCTACAGTGTTGGAGTCTATAGATTTCTTGAAATCTTCTAGATAAAGAATCCCGTCTTCCTGGGGGTCCACAAATCTCTTTTCAATATGGGTCCGAGTTGGTAGATACCATGGCAGTATGCTTGAGGGATATGAATATTGGTCGAATACCACATTACCGGCTATAGGTAATTCGATTATATCGAAAGCAATATTGCATCCCATTGAGGTATTTTCTACAAGCGCAACTTCGTTTTGATCACATCCCATCAAATCAGCAAAGATTGTCCGACATTCCTCTGCATCTTCATTCAGTTTATTCATGTAAAAATCGCCAGGGTTTTCCCTGAGTTGTCGCATATGTCGGTTGATTGCTTCATCGTGTCGAATTGAAACTGGAGAAATGCCTCCGCTGAAGAGGTAGGCTCTTCGCTTGGTGATGGGGAAGAGATCGCGAATTTGTTGTGGGGTCAAAAGTTAAATATTTTCGCGACTGGTGTAGCGCGTTCTTGGTCTGTTAATTTGCAGAGCTACCTCAAACGAATGGATAAGTCCGGTAGTTGATCTAAAACATACTTTGTGGATGGGTAATCGAACACCAACGGGATGTTTTTAGGCTTGGCAAAAGAACATTCATGGCTTCTGGAGTACCTATCCGTTCTAAGGCTTCTAAAGCATATCCTTGAACGTAGCGATCGCCATCATTTAACGCGGCAGCAAGAGATGATATGGCCGAGTCGGTGTTCGGGCTCATTCTCCATAAAGCGAGAGCTGCGTGTGATCGAGTTTCATCGTCTAGGTCTTCGGTGAGGATCTGACAAAGCGCGTCAACAGACAGTTTTCCAGAAGTATTCAAACCTAAGGACTCGGTTGCACTAATTCGAACGAATACATCGGAATCTTGAGAGAGATGAACGAGAGATTTTTCGATCTCGTCTGACTCAATACCGATTTCGCCAAGAGCAAAAGCCGAATAACGACGCGCCAGGCCATCGCCATTTTTCAATAAATCAAGTAACACTGGGGCAGCACAATTACCAGCGGCGATTAATCCATGAGCTGCATTACGTACCGAGTATCCTAGATTCCACTCTTGGCCTTCGTCGAAAAATAATCGAGGATCGGATTCGTTGGGGCCATCTCCATGCTTTATGGCCTCCTGCAGTATTAAAATTCCTAATTTTCCGATAGCGCCTAGAGCATATGAAGAATTGATTGCAACCGGCTCGTGTTCATCGCGTAGTGCGACTCCGAGTGCTTCTGCTGCAGACGTTGCATGAGAGCCAAAGGATCCGAGTTTTTGTGCTGCAAAGGATCGTTCAGAAACTTCAGTTGATTGTAATTGGGTGCGTAGTCGAATAATTTCGCCTACTTTTGGTGTTTCAAAAGCAGGCGAGCCGTTGGTAATCCATCTCCAGTTCTCTCGCCAGACTGGATCAAGCCCATATGGAACTTTGATGTTGGATCCACGCCAAATATTTTTTTTAAATTCCCAGTGCATAGTGCGTGGCTTATGACAACGAACGAATTCAAATTTAGCCATGTAGCGACTATGCTTTGTAAAATTTTCCATCTTATGATGCCAGATGTCATAGTGGATAATCATGCAATGCCCAGCGGGGCCCGAATGAGGCACTTCGAATTCGTTGGCATTAGAGACGCGTTTATGTAGATACTGACTGCCCGGTAGTACGCCGGTAGGTCCTAGCTCAATAGGTGTTTCCTGAGGCATATACATCACCATCAGCCACCAGGGGCGATGGTTTCGCACTTTCCGCAGATAGCCCCAGTAAGTATCGTGATGCCACGCTTGGCCACCACTGCCGGGCGGATTGTCGTGCACAAATCGATGAGGGTGCATCATATAGTTAGGACCCAGCAAGCTTAAAAGTGCA
>UINC01000557.1_pt1 | contig 13986 bp, 10 predicted proteins | sample 5385821 | NCBI WGS metagenome assembly UINC01 (sample SAMEA4666929, study PRJEB26691) | marine metagenome | isolation source: Pacific Ocean | place: Pacific Ocean | collected 2011-10-13 | reverse complement strand
TGATCAATATTTACGGGCCGTCATCCGCACCGGATGCCGCGGTCAGATCGAAGACTAGTCCAGCCTTCGCCGGTGACCCGGAGGGCCGCTAAGCTTCATGCAGTTTCTGTCTCTAGTGCTCTGGCTGTTGCGTCGGCGGCTGCGTAATTCCTGGCTGGTGCTGGCGATCACGTCATTTGGCATCTTGGCTTCGGTGACCATCATGTCCACCGGGGCCCTCTATTCCCGCGCCCTGAGCGAGGCCGGGTTGCGCCATTTTGTAGCCTCATTTAGCCCAGAGGTCCACAACGGCCAAATCACGGCCCAGAACCGGCCGCTAGGGCGGGCCGACTATCTACCCCTAGAGGCCTTGGTTGAAGAGTCGTCTACTGGCCGCTTGGGGGAGATGCTCCGGAGCACGGAGCGGTTCGGGCGCACCCAGCTTAATCTGACACTGCTGACCACGCCGACATCGCCTATCCTCGGCTCACCGGAAGGCCGCCCATTCTTCCTCACCGGCTTCGAGGAACATTCTGACCTCACACAAGGCCGTTGGCCCAAGAGCGGGGCGTACCAAGACCTGGACGGCCAAGGCGACATCGAGGTCGTCCTCGGGTTTGAGACGTCGCGCAGCCTGAGCTATTTTGTAGGAGACCGGATATTCCTGGTGCCCCGCAGTGGGTCGTCAGAGCGTATCCCATTCAAAGTTGTGGGTGTGGCCAAGCCCATCGACGCCAACGAAGAATACTGGATGGACGCGCCAATCTACTTCGACCTCGTTCCCATCGCCGAGTCGGTGGTGGTGCCGATATTCATGAACGAGGACGACTTCTTCGGGGGGCTCGGTGCCCGCTATCCCAACTTGGTTGGTGACTTCGGTTTCTTCCTGTTCCTAGACGCCGGTTACCTGACCGCCAGCAACGCCGACGATGTGAAAGAACAGGTTCTGGGCATGGAGACAGACCTTAACAAGGTGTATCCACGCACCCTGACGCTGAGCAGGCTGGGCCTGACGGTGGACGAGTTCAATAGATCCCTCACCCTGGCCAAAATACCGCTCTATCTGTATTTGTCCCTGGTCGTGGTGGTAGTTCTCTATTTCCTTGCTCTCATCACCGGAACACTAGGACGAAGTCAGGCTGAGGAAGCCGGCCTGCTCCGGAGTCGGGGCGCCAGCGTCGTCCAAGTGAGTGGAGTGCTGGCCATGGCGGAGGCGGCGGCGGCCCTGATCGTCATAGTAGTGGGCCCGTTTTTGGCCTGGGCCATCGTGAAAACCCTGCTTCTAGACACCATCAACCCCGGTGGGGAGTTCGCCACTCCCATCCCCCTGGGGTTGGCCGGAGATATGTTCTGGATGGGAGCTTTGGGAGGCGTGTTGGCCCTGGGGGTCCTGCTGATCACTGCCGCGGGCCGCGCCCGATTGGGCACGTTGGAGTCGCTGCTTGCGAGGACCCGGCCCCCGTCGGTTTCCTTCCTGCATCGTTACTACCTGGATATCTTGGCCGTGCTAACGGTGGCCATGATCTGGTTTCAGGTCCGGGGCCGGGGTGGGTTCGTGGCTGAAGAACTGTCGTCCCAGGGCCTGAACGTGGACCCGACCCTGATTCTTGGACCGGTTTTGGGACTCTTTGCCGCGGCGGTTCTCCTGTTACGGGCACTGCCCTTGGTGGTGCGGTTGCTGGCTTGGGCCGGAACGCGGGCAGGCGCGGCATGGTTCCAGTTGTCCCTCCTACGCTTGGCCCGAGACCCCATACCCCACGGTTCGCTGGCAGTGATCCTGATGCTGGCGGCGGCGTTGGGGGTGTTTGGCGCCACCTTCCAGTCCAGCCTGTCCCAGAGCCAGAGCGACCAGGCGCGGTACAAGGTCGGCGGAGATATGGTGGTAAAGGGCCCATCCCTGCCCGTGGACGCACCGGAGAAATTGGGGAAGATAATTGGAGTAACGGCGGTCAGCGCCATCTTGCGCAACTCGGCTAGCCTTTTAGACGGCAACACGCTGGGCAAGAGCGTGGACGTGTTGGCGGTGGAGACGGGGTCCCTTTCGAAGACTGCCTTTTTCCGGGATGATTTTTTCCCAGGAGGACTGCCGGCCTTCAGCAGGCTTCTGCGGCCCAAGCCCTTCCCTTCCAGCCTCGCGGGCAACAGTATTCTGTTGCCCGAGGACACAGTGGCATTGGGAGTATGGGTGGACAGCAGTTCTCTATTTGAAAAAAACCTGCAGTTTGGCGTGAATATGTGGGCCAGGGTGATGACGGCAGACGGCATCTACCGCACCTTCTCAATGGGCGATATTGTGGAGAAAGAGGATCCAGACGCCACCGATGTGAAAGCGGTGGACGGACGATGGCGGCTGTTGACCGGTGACCTCCCAAGCTCGGGACAGATCGCCAAGCCCTTTGAGTTGGTTTCGGTGTTCTTCTCAACAACGCCTTCCAACCGGTTGTCAGATGGGGTCTTGAACTTGGACGACATCACCGCCTTCGGACCGTCTTCTGGGCCAGCGGGGGTGGTCATAGAAGGGTTCGAGGGACCGGCTCGATGGGCGGTGTTGGCCAACCAGGTCGTTGCCCCGGATACGGCCCAACGGAATGAAATCAGCGCTCGAAACGGAGGGGCAGGCCTCCAGTTCTCCTGGACGGCGCCGATCTCCAAGGGCCAGAGGGGGATCCATCTGCCTCCCGGCCCGTTCCCCATCCCTGCTATCGGCGGGCCCGACTTCCAGGTGGGTCAGCAGGTGCGGATAAAATTGGGCAATGGCGTCGTGCCGCTACAGGTCGTGGGCGTGGTCACCCACTTCCCGACACTGATACCAGATCGCAAACCGTTTTTCCTAACCGACGTGACCGACGTCACTGAATACGCCCGACGCCTGCCACTAAGCAACCTGAAAGACCCCGCCGAGATGTGGATGGCACTGGACCCGGATGCGGACCGCGGGCAGGTCGCCGAAGCGGTGGGAGAACTGATGCCCGGTCTGATCTCTGTTAGAGACTCCGCGGCCGTGGCCTCGTTGGCGGAGCGGAATCCTCTGGCGGGCGGAGGCTGGAACGGCCTGACCATCTTCAGTATGGCGGCCATCGGTATCGCGGTATTGCTGACGCTGACGGTCCACGCCCTAGTGTCCATACGGATGGGACGGATGGACGTGGCGGTGACCCGAGTGCTGGGCTTCTCGCACCGTCAATTCTTCCTGGCTTTGGCCACCGAGCGGTTGATAATCGCGATGTTGGCCATCGCCGCCGGCGCCGCGATAGGTTACTGGCCGGGGCTGGAAGTGCTGGAACTAGTGGATTTGACCCCTCAAGGAAATGACCCGGTGCCGCCGCTTTCGCCGTCGGTCCAGGGCTGGATGTTGACCGGGGTGTTGGCCGGGTTGTTTGCGGTCTCCGCGCTTTCCGTGGCCTTCGCCGCGGTGGCGGCCAGGCGGCTCAACACCGCTGAAGTGCTGCGGGGTGGGATCTGATGATGCCGATAATCAGGTTCGCCTATGTTATGGCCGTGCGCAGAGCCGTTTCCAGCTGGCGCTTGGAAGCTGTGTTATTTGGCGGCATGCTGCTGGCGGTGGCCTTGATGGCCAGCGGCGTAATCTTCTCTGACCTGCTGTCCAATGCTTCCCTGCGCCACGAGCTGCTCCAAGCGCCACCCAAAGAGACCAATATCTCCATGCGGTCGTTCAGCAGCCAAGACGAGCCTGCCACCGCCGCCGGACGCCGTTCGGTTTACCATCAGCGGTTGGAATTCGCTCGGGAAAAAGTGGCGGGCCCCCTTGCGCGCTATCTGAAAGAACAATCGCAGGTGCTGGACACGGCTACTTTCTATTTCGAGGGCCACCCCCAATTGGAGCTGCCCAACGACATCCGGCCGAGAGGTTCTATCTTCTACATGACTGGGTTTGGCCCGGAACGGGTCACGTTGACCAAAGGAAGCTGGCCTGGAGAGGCAAACGCAACCGCGCAACCGGGCACACCGGTTGATGTGGCCGTGGACGGGTTGGGCTTGGAACTCCTGGGCCTGGAGGTAGGCCAGGTGATGGATGTGATCCCGGCGGCGTCGTTCACAGACCCTCCGTCCATGCCGGTGCGGATATCCGGGGTTTTCGAGCGTAATGACCCGGATGACGAGTTCTGGTACGGCGTAGAATCGGACTTTAGCGTCCAGAATGACCGCTGGACCATAATCCCGCTGTTCACCAGTGAACAGGCCATCGAAAACCGGGTGCTGGGCGAGTATCCGACTCTGTACACCAACGTTAGCTGGTATTACTACTTGAACCGCGATGGACTGCGGGCCGCGGATGTGGACGACCTGCGAGTAGCTATCCTCCAAGTTGAGCATGACATAGAATTCAAGTTAAAGAATTCCAGCTCCTCCATCCGGTTGGACAACCTGCTGGACGACTTCGATGAGCAGTTGTTGTTGGCTAGGGTGCCCCTGTTCCTGGTGGTGTTTCTGATCACGGGGATACTGCTCTATTACTTGGCCTTGGTGGCCGGCCTGATCGTCCGTTCCCGTTACAGCGAGATCGCCATGCTGAAGAGCCGTGGCGCCACGACGGCCCAGATCGGAATGCTTGGATTAGGCGAGGGATTGTTGCTGGGCATCCCAGCGGTGATAATCGGGCCGTTCCTAGCCATGGGAGTGGTCCAGGTGCTCGGCAACGTGTTCTTCAGCTTGGGTGGAGGCGCCGACGAGTTGTCTGGCGTGCCTGTGACCGTCTCCCAAGGGGCCGTGGTCCTGGGGCTGATGGGCGGGGCGCTGGCGGTGACGGTGTTCACCCTGGCCACCCTGGCGGCAGCCAGACACGGCATCGTTGAGGCGAGACAAACCAGCGCCCGGCCCCCAACTGCGTCATTCCTGCACCGTTACTACTTGGACATACTGCTGCTGGCCCTGATCGGACTGCTTTGGTGGCAGATACAAAGCCGCGGTTCGTTCTTGGTTCAGTCGGTGGGCAGCCAACAACTGGATATCGACTACAGCTTGTTGCTGGGACCAGTGCTGGGATTGCTCGCTGTCGGCTTGGTTGTTATGCGGGTATTCCCGTGGTTTGCCGTGCTGCTGTCGCGACTGGCAGACCCCTTCGCACCATCTTGGCTGGTGCACGCGCTGCGGCATGTGGCCCGAGACCCAATGGTGCCCGGCATATTAATCGTGTTGTTGACGTCGGCCACTGCTCTAGGAGTCATCGGCAGCGCCTTCAGCTCAACCCTGGAGCGGAGCCAAGAGGAGCGGTCGCTGTACGCTGCGGGGTCTGACCTGAGACTCCGTCACAGCGGGGTCTCCAGCGCCAGACCGGGCGGCAGATTCGCCGAGCAAGCGGAAGAAAACTCTGACGTGCTCCACGCCGCGGACGTGTACCGCACCAACGGGCAGATCACCACCACCGGGTTTAGCTCTCCGGCGTTGGTCCTGGCGGTAGACGCTTCCCGCATCACGGATGTAGCTTGGTTCAGGGACGACCTGGCCGACGGCAAGTCGCTAAACGAATTAGCCGAGGCGCTGCTGGACGGGCCGGAACCGCCTCAAGGCCTGCTGTTACCCTCCGACGCCATGGGTCTCTCCATCTGGGTGCAACCGGCGGGGGTCGACGCGGGAGCGAACCTATGGGCCAGGCTGCGGGACGCGAAAGGAGTGTATTTCGACACCTGGATGGGCACCCTATCAGACCAAGGCTGGAACAAGATCCAATCCGACCTAACACCGGTGATTGCAACCGGCCGCCAATTCACCGGTCAAACGCGCCAGATCAATGTGTTCCCTCCCTTCTCGCTCCAGTCTTTCCAGATAACCGACCGTTTCCGCACTTCTGCCTCCGACGGCTTGGGGGCGGTGTTCTTGGGAAGTCTGGAAGCGCTGACCCCCGGCGGACCGGTGACCCTGACCGATTTTCAAACGTCGGACGACTGGTCAGTGATCCAAGACTACTTAAGGCCGGGCCTGTTCGCCGTGGAGACCAGTACTTCGGCGGGGGGCGACCGGTTCCCATTCTCGACACGGTACGGTTGGGCCACCGGAAGCGTCGGCATGCGAGGTTTGAGGCCAGGTCCGACAGAGGCCCCGGTGCAGGTGATGGTGAATGAAGAGTTCATGGAGTTGGCCGACGCCTCTGTAGGCGACGATGTGATCCTGGGGCTGTCCACTTTTTCGCTGTTGGTGAACATAGCTGGTGTGGCCAATTATTTCCCGACGATAGACCCCCGTGAGAAACCCTTCGTGCTGGTGGATTTAGACAGCTTTGTAGCCGCAGCTAACCAACATAGCCCCATGCCTTTGGCCGGCGCCAACGAGATCTGGATTGACCTAGCCTCTACGCCCAAGCATCTACCCCCCGGTCAGCCAGGTGGCGTAACCGGTGCGGAGACCGCTGGCCGGGTCACCGAGTCTATGCGGGCGTTGGGCATCAATATAAGAGACGTATATGATGCCGATGTCATGGTGGCGTCGCGGGTGGATCAGCCTTTGGTCAACGCCGGCTGGGGCGCTCTTCTGGTGCTTCTGTTCCTGGCGGTGGCATTGGCCACCGGCTCAGGGGTGATGCTGTTCTCGTTCCTAGACACAAAAGAACGCCAGACCGAGTTTGCCCTGCTGCGTACATTGGGCTCCACGGGAGGACAGTTACGGGGCATCGTGTGGTTTAATTTATTCTTGATCGTTATCTGCGGCGTTGCCCTGGGCACTTGGGTGGGCCAGCTCGTCGGATCGAGCCTATTGCCTCTAATGGAAGTGGCTGAAGAAGGGGAGCGGGTCACGCCGCCCATGGCCTTCACCAAAGATTGGATGTCGCTGGCGGTGTCCTATGCGGTACTGGTGGTGGTCACCGTGGCCACTGTAGTCTGGCTGGCGTGGTTGAACTCCAAGATACAGGTACAGCAGGTACTTAGAATGGGAGATGCGGGATGACCCAATTTAACGAATATCGGCAAGCTGGCGGCTCGGCGGCCCCGCACGACGGACCGTACATCGAATGCCGTGACCTCTTCAAGATCTACAAACGGGCCGACCTGGAAGTCGTGGCACTGCGGGGTTTGGACCTCGACGTGGAAGCCGGCGAGTTGATCGCTGTGATCGGGGCCAGCGGTAGCGGCAAAAGCACGCTGTTGAACATCCTGGCTGGACTGGACCGCCCCTCGGCTGGCGAGGTGATGGTCGGCTCCCGAGACCTGTTGGACGTCTCCGACAGCGACCTGGTGATGTACAGGCGTTTGGGGGTGGGGTTCGTTTGGCAGGACACCGCCCGGAACTTGTTGCCCTACCTCTCCGTTGCCGACAACATCGAGTTGCCCATGGCCCTGTCTGGCCAGACGGCCAAAGCCCGCCAAGTCTGGTCGGAAGAACTGCTGGAATCACTAGGTATGGCCGATAAACGCAAACGCTTTCCCTACCAGTTGTCCGGCGGTGAACAACAACGGGCTGCCATGGCTGTGGGCCTGGCCAACAAGCCACCGCTGCTCCTGGCCGACGAGCCCACCGGAGAGCTGGACACGGAGAACGCAGACAGCATCTTTGAGATGATTCGCTGGTTGAACCGGTCTTACGGAGTGACGGTAGTCACCGTTACCCACTACGCAGGAGTGTCCCAATTCGTGGACCGCGTGGTACACATCAGGGACGGGCGTATCAGCTCCGAGACCTTCTCTCGGCCCGATTACCAGCGTGATGGAGGCACCGTGGAAGATGAATACGTGGTAGTGGACCCGGCAGGGAGGCTTCAACTCCCCCACGACCTGGCCGAGCAATTCCGCAGCCGAGGCCTGGCCAAGATCCAGTTAGATGATGGGCAGATCACCATAGACGCACCCGGCTTTAACCCCAAACAATCCAGAAGAGGGAGTTAACCAGTCGTGCAAGCTAATAGGACCGATGGACCGATACTCACGGCCTTGGAGGTGAGCCGCGTTTTCGGCTCCGGCGACACCGCTGTGACGGCCCTATCGGCTATCAACCTCACTGTGGAGCAGGGAGATTTCCTGGCGGTAACCGGCCGCTCTGGTTCCGGAAAGACGACGCTGCTTAACTTGCTTTCAGGGCTGGACCGGCCCAGCACCGGCACGGTGCATTTCCACGGCGACGATCTGGCGGGCTTACGGGAGTCAGACCTGGTGGACATGCGCCGACACAAGATCGGGTTTGTGTTTCAGTCATTCGGGCTCATGCCCCTATTGTCGGCCCAGGAGAACGTGGAATTGCCGCTGCACATCGCAGGCCGGTCCTGGCGGGAGCGCCGCCAGCGGGCCAACGAGGCTCTCGACGCAGTTGGGCTGGGCGCCCGGGCGCGGCACCGGCCCTTTGAATTATCTGGAGGCGAACAACAGCGGGTGTCCATCGCCAGGGCGCTGGTGACACAACCTGAAGTCGTGTTCGCTGACGAGCCTACCGGAGAGCTGGACACCGCCACAGCTCGCTCCATCGCCGAGACCCTGGGCGAAGTTGCCGCCTCCAGCCGGGCCACTGTGATAGTGGCCACCCATGACCTCGATCTGGCGGCCACGGCCCAACGGCGCTTGGACCTGGTCGACGGCCACCCAGTCCGCCAAGACTAATCCCAACTCCCCTTGGCGATTCTCCGGTTCACACATTTTGTGAGCTTTGCCACAGTTCGCTGGATCTACATCGACTTCGGTCAGTGGCCCTTTTAGCCTGGATTTAGATAGATAACGGATCAGGCTCAATCTGGGTGTGGGCTAAATCCGTCATTTGTGGCCTCCGGTACTGAGGGCGACTTCCGCATCTGCTGGAGAGCCTTCGTCCATTAGCTCCAGTACCGGGTAATCCGCCTCTACGCACGTGTATACTTTGGGAAGGTCTTTATAGCCCTTTATTTGGTTTGCCGAGGAGTAGGCATGTTTGCGCGTATCTATACAGGCGACGACGGCCAGTCCCACATGGAAGAGATGGACCCCCCCTCCGAAACCGTCCATCGTATTTCCACGAAACCGGGTGAGGACTTGGTCTTTCGCAAATTCGAGGAGAATAGGGCCAGCGAGTGGCACAACCCGACCAGGCGTCAGTACCTCTTTGTGCTTGAAGGCCAGATGGAAGTCTCGGTGAAAGACGGTACAACACTTGTTTTCAACCCTGGTGACGTGCTGCTTGCTGAGGATATGACCGGCCAAGGCCACCTCACAAGGTCTGTTGGCGGCCCCTATACCTCAGTCTCCATGGGCATACCTGACTAGGGGCATACTTTACTAGCCATGACGACCCACGGTTGACACCGAATGCCCACTATTTATAATGGCCATTCAATAACGGGGACATTAATAACCGGGACATTATTGTCCTATCCGATGGGCAAAAATCAAAACGGGAAGGGTGAATAAAAGATGATTACCAAGTTTGATAGCCTGTATGCCGGTCACGTCGACATGGCCGACATTGGCTACGGCGGAACGGCGGTCAACGACCGGAAATTCGATAACAACCATCTGATGACCGTCTACAACAAGGCGGAGGCCATCGCCAAGACCCTGGACACCAATGGATTCGACACTATGTGGATGGCGGAGCACCACTTCCAGCCGGAAGGCTACGAGTGCATCCCCAACCTGATCATGCTCAACGTCCATCTGGCTCACCTGACCAAGAACATCAAGTTCGGGTGCGGCTTCAACATAGCCCCCATGTGGCACCCCCTCCGACTGGCTGAGGACTACGCCACCGCAGATATCCTGACCGGGGGCCGGGTGATCTTCGGCGTCGGGCGCGGCTACCACACCCGCGAGGTAGAGACCTTCGGTTCCAACATCACGGACCAAGATGCGAACCGAGAAGAATTCGAAGAAGCGGTGGACATAATCTTCAAGGCGTTCAACAACGAGTCCTTCTCCCACAAGGGCAAGTACTACACCCTGCCTCCCGAGGTGCCCTACCGCGGCTACACCCTCAAGGATCTGACCCTGGTGCCCCGGCCCAAGACCCTGCCGGTGGAATGCTGGCAGCCCATCCAAGGAGGCACCCAAAGAGCTCTTGACTTCATGGTCAAACATGGGATCAAAGGGATCCTTGGGGGCGGCGTCGCAGAGGGTGGCGTCATGGACAGTATCATGACTGGCTACCGGGATGCTTTGGTGCGCTCCGGCAAGACCGACGCCCAACTCGGCGAGGGCTTGAGCGTTGGTTTCCATTTCCACTTGGCTCCCACCGTGGAGCAGGCCATCAAGGAGGCAAAGGGCTATTACGAAGAAAACCTCAAGATGTTTGGCCCGTTGCGACTGCACCGGGGCCTCTCAGACGAGCAGATCGATATCATGAGCGACCCCCGCCGTGCGCCGGATGGTGGTCTTCCCAGCATCGAAGACGCGGTGAAGTCTCAGGCGTTCTTAGCCGGACCGCCGGACCGGATCATCGAGCAACTCAAGTCTGTGGAGAAGGAATACCCGGCCTTGGAGCGTATTGGCGTGAGCCATCCGATGGGCACTCCCCAGAACGTGATCACAGAGCAACTGGAATGGTTCGGAAAAGAGGTCATGCCCGCTTTCAAAGGCAAAGTAGGCTCCACCGCCTAAGCAGCGGCTCATCCGCGCTTACTTGGACGTGTGTCTATAACACCGGCGGAGAATCACTCCGCCGGTGGTTTTCTTTTCTGAGCTTGCCACATACCTGTCATCCCGAAGAGTAGCCTAGGAATCTCGTTGGCAGAGAACCAACATAGTGCAAAGGAAAAGAAACCCCTAGCTTCACTCGGGGTGATAAATGGTGGGCACGGTGTCATGAACGACTGGTACAATCGCGAAACCCAGAACCATTTCACAACTGAAGACTGGAGACAACCATGGCCATATTCGAACTCCGCACCTACACCCTGTACGTCGGCAAGATGGGTGAAGTCAGCAAGCTCTACTCAGAAGAGGGTTGGCCGGCCCTGGAGAAGGGTAAGTTCGCCGACAAACTGGTCGGCTACTTCGTGACCGACGTCGGCACCATTAACCAACTCGTCCACATTTGGCGGTTCGAAGACGACGCCGACCGTCGTAATCACTGGTCCACCCTGTTTTCCGACGGTCCGTTTATGGCCTTCGCTGCCAAGCTCCGGCCCCTGGTCATGACCCAAGAGGTAAAACTTATGCTGGAAGCTCCCTGGGGACCGCACCCGTAGTCAGGTGCGCTGGGACGGGTTTGCGTTGACAGCAAATCGCCCCCAGATTACACTCGGATGAACCTAGAACTGTATGTGATGTGAGCGATATGGTTTCCCCTGACGCCGTTGATCTAGGCGATGCTATCGATCTGATGTTTGAGACTGGCTGGACAGACGGCCTGCCCGTGGTCCCGCCCACTAAGGACAGGGTCAAGAAGTTTGTCGACTACACCAGACGTGACGCCTCCGAGCTCATCGCTGAGCTTCCCCCGCTGGGCGGCAAGGCCACCGTGGAACGCATCGCCGTGAACGCCGTTATGGCTGGCTGCCTGCCGGAACACATGCCGGTGATCATCACAGCCATTCAGGCTATGATGGACGACCGTTTCAACCTACGCGGGGTCATGTGCTCAACGGGCATTCACACGCCCCTGGTCATCGTCAGTGGCCCTATCGCCAATGAACTGGACATCAACGGCGGCTACAACTGCTTCGGCGCAGGATGGCGGGCCAACGCCACTATCGGCCGGGCGGTGAAACTTGCCCTCGTTAATCTGGGTGGGGCCATTCCCGGCGAGACCAACAAGGCGACCTTCGGTCATCCCGGCGCCTACACCTACTGCGTGGCCGAGGACCAGGAAATCAATCCTTGGGAGCCTCTGCACACCGATATTGGACTGGAAGCCTCGGACAATGCCGTCACTGTCTTCCCAGCCGAAGCTCCCCACAACATCATGTACCACGCCAAAAACTCTCGAGATTTCCTCACGGTCTTGGCCGACACCATGTGCACCCTTGGCAACGTCCAGATGTACGTCATGGGAGACACCTTCGTGGTTATAGGCCCGGAACACGCCCGGTTCCTACACGAGGACGGCTGGCGCAAGCAGGACATTCGCCAATTTCTTTTCGAGCATGCCAGAAAGCCGGTTAGGGCGTTGAGACACGGCGGCCCTCCCCAAGGCGACGCTGATCGCGGGCATTTCTGGCCTCGGTTCGTGGACCCCAACAACGACGATCAGATGGTGCCGGTGGTGCGCGCCGCCGACCGGATACACATCATGGTGGCAGGAGGACGCGGCGGTCCCCATTCCGTATATCTTCCCGGCTGGGGTTCTCGCCGGGTCACACGCAAGATAGACTTTCCTTAGAGAGCTCGACTCTTTTGATTTAAGGGGTAGTTCCAAACTGGAATCGAGGAGAACTCATGGTTAGCGCTGACTTGAAGGCCCGGATGAAAGACATGGGGTTGCTTTCACCCATAGACCCCGACGCTTACTCCAAATGGCGGCCGGCTCCGCGCCTGGAGACCATCCACGGCCGGGTCGGCGGCTTCTTGGGAAACCGTAAGGCCAACGCCAGCCTGTTGCTCCAGGGAGTGGAAGAGCTGCTAAATAAGGACTTCGAGCTGAGGGAGGGAATCGCAGTCGACAAGTATGTCTACTCCCGCCCGGCCGCCGACGATATCATCGACGACCTGGCCTCCCAGTGCGATTTCGTGGTGACTTGCATCGCGGATTGAGGGTCCTGTACAGCGTGCAGTGTGCACGACGCCATGGCCTTGGAGAACAAAGGAATCCCGACGGTAGTAATCTGTACTGAACCATTTTTGAACTCGGCCTACAGGCACGCCAGTGTCTTCGGCCGCAAAGGGTTCCAGCCCCTGGGCATCCCCCACCCTCTGGGCGGCATAACCCCGGAGCTAGTTTCAGAGCGGGCGGCGGAACTACATCAGCAGATAATCAAAGCATTAACCACCGGCGAATAGCTTAAAATCGATCAGGAGAGGCTAATGGTCCGAGTAGGCGCAGGAACCCACGTTTATGAACAAATGGAAGATTGGGAGAAACTGCCGGAGGGCTGGGTGCTGGGCCAGACGGCGATCGTTACCGACAAAACCGATCGGGTATACCTGTTCAACCGGGGAGATCACCCTCTGATCGTCTTGGACCGTGACGGTAATTTCCTGAACTCCTGGGGCGAGGGCCAATTGCCGGACGCGCACGGCATGTTTATCGACGACGACGAGAACCTATACATGCCGGTCAAGAATAGCCACGTGGTCTTGAAGTACCGGCCCGACGGCAACCTACTCATGACTCTAGGAGAGTGGGACAAGCCGTCCAACACTGGCTGGTCTGGAGACTATAGCGAACCGGCGAAACAGGCCGCCGGACCGTTCAACAGGCCCAGTGACATCGCCCTAGACGGCGCGGGCGACCTGTATATCTCCGACGGCTACGGAAACGCTAGGGTCCACAAGTTCACCGCCAACGGCAAGCTGCTCTTCTCTTGGGGAGAGCCTGGCAAGACCGGACCAGGCGAGTTTCATGTGCCTCACGGTGTCTGGGTACACACCGACGGCCGGGTGTTCGTGGCGGATCGCGAGAATAATCGGATACAGATATTCGACGCCGACGGTAAATACCTAGACCAATGGACCGGCCTGGCGCGGCCCTGCGACATCTACGTCGACCAAGACGACGTCTTCTACGTTCCCGAGCTGGATGGTTTCATGAGCATACTAAGCATCGACGGCGACATTATCGCCACCTGGGGCAGCCCTCTGGACGCTGGTTGGGGCAACGGTGCCCATGCCGTATGGGTGGACTCCCACGGCGATCTCTATGTGAACCAGAACGTGGAAGGCCACCGCCTGGTTAAATACCTGCGCCAGTAGATGTAGTAGATATGATCCAGTCCCAAACCCTTCCATTCCGAGGTGTTCCCGATTGGCCGGGAATGGATTTCGTTGTCACTGGGCCAACGCAAATCAGGCTTTAGAGAAAATACGACGGAGGACCCTTAATGCGGGCCGGTTATCAAGTGGGACACGTCGTGCTGCGTGGGACCGTGGACCACCAACAGCAGTGGCAAGACCTTCTCAGTCAATACCGGGCGGTCAATGACGCCGGATTCGACTCCTACTG
>UINC01000551.1_pt1 | contig 14058 bp, 7 predicted proteins | sample 5385821 | NCBI WGS metagenome assembly UINC01 (sample SAMEA4666929, study PRJEB26691) | marine metagenome | isolation source: Pacific Ocean | place: Pacific Ocean | collected 2011-10-13 | reverse complement strand
GAAATCTACAAATGAAGAATTAATAAAAAAAATCAATGTGCTTCATACCAGTTATTTCCAGTACCAATTTCAACCACTAAAGGAACATTTAAACTATAAGCAGACTCCATTTCCTCTTGAATCAATTTTTTCATTTCTTGTAATTCTGGTTTAAAAATTTCAAAAATTAATTCATCATGAACTTGAACCAATATTTTGGATTTAAAATTATTATTTTTCATTCTATTAGATATTTTAACCATTGCAAGTTTTATAATATCTGCAGCACTACCTTGTATTGGTGCGTTGATTGCATTTCTTTCAGCCCCTGCTCTAACTATATGATTTCTTGAATTAATATCTTTTAAATATCTTTTTCTTCCTAAAACTGTTTCTACATAACCATTCTCTCTTGCAAAATTTATTTGACTTGAAATATAATTTTTCAATTCAGGATAAGCTATAAAATATGATTCTATCAAATTTTTAGACTCAGATCGACTTAAATTGGTTTGGTTACTTAGGCCAAAAGCAGAAACTCCATAAATTATTCCAAAATTTATTGTTTTGGCATTATTTCTCTGTTCTCTAGAAACATTTTTTATGTCAACATTAAAAACTTTTGCAGCAGTAGAAGAGTGAATGTCTTTATTATTACTAAAAGCAGAGATCATATTTGGATCATTGCTTAATGAAGCAATAACTCTTAATTCAATTTGAGAGTAATCTGCAGCTAGCATTACATAATTATTATTTTCACATATAAATGCTTTTCTTATTTCTCTTCCTCTTTTAGTTCTAATTGGAATGTTCTGAAGATTAGGATTATTACTGCTTAATCTACCAGTGGATGCTACAGCTTGATTAAAAACAGTATGAATTCTTAAACTATCCTTGTTTATTTGTTTTGGAAGAGCATCAACATAAGTGTTTATTAATTTTTGTAATGATCTCCAGTTCAAAACTTCTGCAACTATTTTATGATCTTTTGCAAGAGCAGAAAGAACCTCTTCAGACGTAGAATATTGTCCTGTTTTAGTTTTTTTTGGTTTTTCTATTATTTTGAGTTTTTCAAATAAAACTTCACCTAATTGTTTAGGGGAAGCAAGATTAAAATTCTCTTTTGAAAGATTAAAAATATTTTTCTCAATAATTTTAAGATCTGCAGTATATTTTGCAGATAATATTGATAAAAAATTGGAATCTATTTTGATTCCATTTGATTCCATTGACGCTAAGACTTTTAATAATGGCATCTCTAAGTTTTGAAATAAATCAACCAATTTCCCCTTTTCCAAATCTGTTATTAATAAATCTGTTAGTTGAAAACTCAAATCACTTTTCTCCATAGAGAAGTCTATAGGATTTTCTAATTTACTTTCTTTTGTAAAGGATGTTTTATGGCTTAAATACGTTTCACAAATTATATCAAAATCATGACCTATGTCGGGATTAATTAAATAATGTGCAATTTTTGTATCAAAACATTTACAATTTACAATTACCCCAATTTTATGGAGAGCTTTAAAACACTCTTTAATATCATATCCAATTATTGTAATATCCTCCTTTTCAAAAAGTATTTTTAATGAATTAATAAAATTTGAATTTTTATTTAATTCTAAGTAATAACTTTTATGTTTATCCCAAGTAAATGAAATTCCAAAAATGGTTTTATCGATTATTGAATTTACAAGACTAACACTTATTTTTTTTTGTTTTGAAATTTTTTTAAAAAACAGGCTTGTTCCTAGATCTGTATTAATTTTTTGATAAAAATGTTTGTTGTTTATAGAACTAGTAAAATCACTTTTCAATTGTGATGACAATATGCCAGGAGTATTAAATAAATCGTATTGAATTTCTTTTTGAAAATCAGACAATTCAATTGAATTTTCTTTAGGCGAAAAAATCTTCATAAAATTTTCAGTCATCCTTTTAAATTCAAGATCACTAAATATTTCCTTAATTTTATTTACGTCAGGATCTTTTAATTTAAAGTTTTCAAGATTATAATCAATAGGTACATCTAAAATTATTGTAGCTAGTTTTTTTGATAGTAGACCTTTTTCTTTATTCTGTTCAATTTTTTCTTTTAACTTTCCGGTTATTTTATCAGTATTTGCTAATAGATTTTCCATCGAACCATATTCAGCAAGAAATTTTTTAGCAGTTTTTTCTCCAACACCAGGCAACCCAGGAATGTTATCTACAGAATCACCCATCATGCCTAAAAAATCAATTACCTGTAAAGGATCTGATATTTCAAATTTTTTCTGTACTTCTTCTACTCCCCAAATTTCTATTCCATTTCCCATTCTAGCTGGTCGATACATAAATATGTTTTTTGAAACCAATTGGGCAAAATCTTTGTCAGGAGTTACCATAAAAACATCATAATTATTTTTTTCAGCATTTTTTGCAACAGTCCCTATGATATCATCAGCTTCATAACCGCTTTTTACTAAAATAGGTATTTGCATAGCTTTCAAAATGTCTTGGATATATGGAACAGCAATTTGAATTGCATCAGGAGTTTCACTTCTATTAGCTTTATATTCTTTAAATATTTTTAATCTATCACTTGAGCCTCCTTTATCAAATGCCACGGCTAAATTATCCGGTGATTCTCTTTTAATTATATCTAGGAGTGAATTCATAAACCCCACTACAGCACTTGTGTCCATGCCTTTTGAATTAATTCTGGGATTTTTAATAAATGCGTAATATCCTCTAAAAATAAGAGCATAAGCATCAATCAAAAATAATTTCTTTCTGGAAGACATTTTATAATTATCAATAGGTTTCTAAATTTAAAAAATATACCTATGAGATAGCCTATTTTTTCAAAAAAATCAATATTTAAATGAAATAAAGGAATTAGCGTTTTCACATTTACAGGAGTTACAGTACGATAAGCGGGAACTTCTATAATTATATCAAAAAACTCTAATTTTTTAAAAAATGTTACTTTTGTATTAAAATAAATCTAGATTTATGTCAAAATTTGGGGAGCTTATTGGTTTAGAGGTACCAATTTTATTAGATTTTTATACAGATGATAATGACTCTTCATCTGCCATGCATCCTGTTTTAAGAGATGTAGCAGCAGCTATTGGTGATAAAGGAAAAGTAATTAAAATTAATGTAGATAAGAATAATGAATTAGCAGAGGCACTTAGGGTGAAATTATTACCAACATTAATGATTTACAAAGGAGGAGAAATGGTATGGAGACAGAGCGGTGAACAAGATGCTAATACTCTAATTAATATAATTAAGGACTTTATTTAATTAGTTAATTTTTCCTTGATGATCATAAATGATTCAATCTCAGATTTTATTAATGATTTATCAGCTTCATAATCTTTAAGTACATTCAAAATTTTACTATATTCAAATAGATTATTAGCAATGTTTTCTATATATTCCGATTTGTTTTCTTGAGGCATTTCAATAAAAAGCTGCAATCGATCTTTTAACTGATTAGAAATGTTCAAATAAAGATTTTTTGATAAATTTGAATTTCCTGATTTATATAAATCTTCTATAAAAGGAGTTAATAAAGTAAAGTATTCATAATCACCATAAATTTCTTTTACAAAGTCAGTGCTTTTTACAAAGTTTTTAATTGCTTCACCAATAAACTTTATATCGTTTGAATTTAAGGCTGATTCTAGCAAACTTCGATATCTTTCAGTATCAGTTATTATATTTTCAGCATAGCTATAAACAGAAAAATTTGAATTTTTTGATTTAGATAATTTGGAATAGTAATTTAAATTTTGTTGGTATTTATTAGATAAATTTTTGTAAAGCTTATCTCCCTTTGTGTATTTGTTTAACTTATAATAAGTAGAAATATAAGGTTCTAATAGGCTATAAAATCCAAAATACTTTATAGGCATTTTTTCCAATGATAAATCTAAAATTTCCTCAGCTTTTTCTTGTTCATCATCATTAATTAATTGAAGAGCTAACCTATGAAGATTTCCTCTAAATGAAATGCTGTTTTTCCTCGTTTCAGGGTCGTGATAAATTTTTTCACTATTAGAATTCCCCCATTCCCAGCCTTTAACTATCTTATACATTAAATCAGAATCTATTCTACCTAATTCATATGGATTTTTTTTATTAATGGGAGTTTTAATTGGCACTAGTTTATAAACTAATCCATCTAGTTGTAAGTAATCTTTCATCCATAAGTATTCAGAATCATTATAGCTTCCGCCAGTAAAATATATTGGCCTTTCCCAATCATTATTTGCTAAAATATCTAACATTAAAAGTTGATTCTTATATAGGCCACTTGTTGGCAAGTCTATATCAATATAATCCACTATTAGTTCAGAATCCTTTTCATTAACTAATCCGCTACTTATCACATTTTTTTTATTTACAGGAACTCTGATTTTGTTTGTTGGATAAAAAATCATGTTTTGAGTAAATTTTGGAACATTATCTAAGTCCGCTCCGTATTGTTTTAATAAGTTACTATATCTTGTTCTGGGATGGTCACTACCTATCCAGTTCATGAAATCTTTTATATCCCATCTGACAGAATCAATAATAGATTCATGTTTTACATAGTCTCTTATACCATACGCATATTGTTTGTGAATTAATTGAGAGGGAATAGGAGAGCTATTGTAAGTTCTTTTTTTCATTTGATCTATATACCAATCAGTAGCTATCAAACTAGTATTTATCGTTCTAACATCTGTTCTGTAGCTTTCTATTTCTTGAGCATACCATAAAGCAAACGTATCATTATCTCCTATTGTGAATATCATAGAATCTACGCCTTCATCAATGGAATCTAAATAGGCCTTAGCTAAGGATTGGGCAGTATATCTATTAGATCTATCATGATCGTCCCAATTTTCAAAGGCCATTAAAAAAGGAACAAATATTAATAATATAGTTGTTAAAGGAATAGAAATTTTATTTTTTATTAAAGATTTGAGTTTATGTTGAATAGACATCAAACTCAAACCAATGAAAATACAAAAGACATAAAAGGAACCAACAAGGGCATAGTCTCTTTCTCTTGGTTCAAAAATTCTCTCATTAACATATACTTTCAGTGCTAAACCAGTAAAAAGGAATAATACCGTAACAATCCAAAATAGACTCTTATTTTTATTGAAAAGGAATAAAAGTCCAATAACTCCTAGAATTAGAGGCAGAAAATAATATTTGTTTCTTCCTTTATTATTTAAAACATCTTCTGAAAGATTTTCTTGAGGGCCAAGCCTTAATTCGTCTAAAAAATTTATCCCACTAATCCAGTTTCCGTTTAAAAGGTCATATTTCCATTGGTTGTCGTTTTGTTTTCCAGAAAAATTCCACATAAAATATCTCCAATACATTGAACCCATTTGATATTGGAAAAGGTATTTTATATTAGACAATAAAGTTGGTTTAGCAATATTAAGATATCCTCCATATTGAGATAAAAACTCGTGATATCCATCAGAATCTATATCCCCTTTATTAAAGCTTGATTGAAATTGATTTACTAATTGAATTAAACTTTCTTCAGATTTATATTCATTTTTTATTTCAAATGGAAGATATCCAAAAAATTTCATATAGTTTGAGGCATGATCTGAGCTCCACATTCTTGGAAGTAATCCTACATGTTTACTATTAGAATTTATCTTTCCATCTTCCCAATCATTTACAATTATATATTTCTTTGATTTTAAATCTTTCTCATATTTAGGCTTATCATCTTTGTAGGGTGTTTGAGCATCTTGGCCAGCATATGCATCTGAGTACATAGGGCCATAAAAAATGTGTGTGTCAGGATATTGTTCCAAATTATAATAAGCAAGTAATGCCCTTGCATCTGAAGGAGCATTTTCATTAATAACAGTATTGGCATTGGATCTTATAGGAATCATTAGCCAAGAAGAAAACCCAATGAAAACAAACATTATACATAGTAAAAAAGTGTTTGCTTTAACCCAATTTTTTTCTCTTGTAGTTTTAATCCCTAGATAAAATAAAGTTATAATTAATAATCCTGAAAAAATAGTTCCTGAATTAAAAGGTAATCCTAAAGTATTTACAAAAAAGACTTCTAAGTTTCCAAAAAGGCCTAAAGTTGAGGGTAATAATAATTTAAAAATAAATAATAAAATTGCAATTGAAATAACATTAGCAGCTATAAAACTTTGAATTGTTGGAGAGGGATTTTTTTTAAAAAAATATATCATTCCAATTGCAGGGATTGCTAGTAATCCCATAAAATGAACTCCAAAGGACAAACCAACAACAAAGGAAATTAGAATTAGCCATTTATCTCCACCCACATTGTCCATATTTTCTTCCCATTTAAAACCAAGCCAAAAAAGTAATGCCATAATCATTGTAGCCATAGCATACACTTCAGCTTCCACTGCATTAAACCAAAAACTATCAGAGAATGTAAAACATAGAGCCCCTATTAAAGAAGATCCAAGGGTTAAAGCTATATTTGAATTAGTGAAATTATCATCTTTTATTAATATTTTTTTTCCAATTATTGTAATAGTTAGAAACAAAAAAAGGATAGTAAAAGCACTTGCAAAGACAGACATCATATTTACCATTAAAGCAGTTTTATCTAAATCACTTGAAAAAGATGAAAAGAATGCCCCTAGCATTTGAAATAATGGAGCTCCCGGAGGATGGCCAATTTGAAGTTTTGCAGATGTAGAAATATATTCTGCGCTATCCCAATAGCTGGCAGTTGGTTCAACAGTGAGTGAATATGTTGTTAAAGCCACAAAAAATGTAAAAGCAGCAATTATTTTATTCCATTTCTTAAACTTATTTGCATTCATGCTACATTTACTTATGAGAGCGAATTTAAACAATATTAATAATTAAATTTTTAAGATATTTTTTAAATATAATTAATTTGCTCAGCAAAAACTTTATATTAAATTTGCCGAGCATTGCATTGGCCTATGGTGTAACTGGTAACACGTCTGGTTTTGGTCCAGAAGAGTCTAGGTTCGAGCCCTAGTAGGCCAACTATTATTGTGCTAAGAATCTTGTAAACTATAATTTATATAAGAATTTTGTATATTCGCACAGCATTATTGAAAAACTGAAGGGGGACATTGTCCCCCTCTTTATTAAATAGAATTTAATTAGAATAAAATTATAATAAATGGAAAATTTAGCCTTAATCGAATCGTTTTCAGAATTTAAAGACGAAAAATTTATTGATAGAGTTACTCTTATGTCAATTTTAGAAGAGGTTTTTAGGAACACTTTAAAGAGGAAATATGGAGATGATGACAATTTTGATATAATTATAAATCCAGATAAAGGTGATTTAGAAATTTGGAGAAACAGAATTGTTGTAGAAGATGATTCAGTGGAGGATGAAAATCAGGAAATTTCACTTTCTGAAGCTAGAAAAATTGAACCAGACTTTGAGGTTGGTGAAGATGTTTCGGAAGAAGTTAAACTAATTGATTTAGGCAGAAGAACTGTTTTGGCTCTTAGACAAAACTTAGTTTCAAGAATAAACGAACATGACAATGGAATTATTTATAAGCAATTTATTGATTTGATAGGAGAAATTTATACTGCTGAAGTTCATCATATAAGACATAATGTTGTAATACTTTTAGATGATGAAGGAAATGAATTAATTATGCCAAAAGACAGGCAAATTCCTTCTGACTTTTATAGAAAAGGGGACTCTATAAGAGGGATTATAGAATCTGTAGAATTAAAAGGAAACAAGCCCTCTATAGTAATGTCTAGAACTTCTCCAAAGTTTTTGGAGAAATTATTTGAGCAAGATATTCCAGAAGTTTTTGATGGATTGATTTCGGTCAAGAAAGTTGTCAGAATTCCTGGTGAGAAAGCAAAAGTAGCAGTTGATTCCTATGATGATAGGATAGATCCTGTAGGTGCTTGTGTAGGAATGAAAGGCTCTAGAATACATGGTATTGTTAGAGAGTTAGGCAATGAAAATATAGATGTTATTAATTACACAAATAATGTTCAGTTATTAATTACTAGAGCTTTGAGCCCTGCTAAAATTTCTTCATTAAAAATTAATGAAGAAAATAAAACAGTTGAAGTTTTTATGGATCCAGAACAGGTTTCAAAAGCAATTGGGAAAGGAGGATTTAACATTAGGTTAGCCGGCCAGTTAACAGGTTATGAAATTGATGTATATAGAGAGGGTGCTGAAGAAGATGTTGAATTAACAGAGTTTTCAGATGAAATAGAAGATTGGATTTTAGAAGAGCTTAAAAAAGCAGGATTAGATACTGCTAAAAGTGTTTTGGAACAAGATGTTGAAGACTTAATTAAAAGAACAGATTTAGAAGAGGAAACTATCCTTGAAATAAGGAAAGTTTTAAGTGCAGAATTCTCTGAATAAATAATAAATTTTATTATGTATGAGTGAAGTAAAATTGAAAAGATTAAATAAAGTTTTAAGAGAGTTTAATATCTCATTAGATAGAGCAGTTGAATTTTTAGCACTTAATGGACATGAGATAGAAGCTAGACCTACAACTAAAATCTCTTTAGATCAATATAATCTATTATTAGAAGAATTCCGCTCAGATAAATCTAGCAAGGTTGAATCTCATGATTTGAGTGAAGAAAAAAGAAAAGAAAAAGAAGAGTTAAGATTAAAATTAGAAAGAGAACAAGAAGAAAAAATAAAAACAAAAACAGCTGTAATTCAAGGAAAATCAGAAATCACTAAACCTGTTCAAATTGGAAAAATTGATTTAGAAAAACTTAATTTTAAAGTTTCTAAAAAAGAAACAGAAAAAGAAAAGCCAAAAGAAGAAAAGTCAAAACTTGGTAAAAAAGAAATTAATGAATCTGTAGAAACTAAAAAGCCAGATTCAAAAATAAAAACTAAATATAAAAAACTGAGTGGACTAAAAACAGTTGGAGATAAAATAGATTTAAATAAAATTGAAACCCCAAAATCAGATGATAAAACATTAGCTCCTTCATTAAAAAGAAAAAGAATTAGAATTAATAAAGATGTTTCAAAATCTAATAAAGATTTTACTAAGAAAAATATTGCTAAGCAAAACAAAATTAGAAATACACCCATTGAAACGTCTGATGAAGATGTCCAAAAACAGATTCGAGAAACTTTAGAAAAACTTCAAGGCAAATCAACTACATCAAAAGGAGCTAAGTACAGAAAAGAAAAAAGGGATTCACATAAATTAAAATCTGAAGAAGACTTAGCATTAAATGAAGCAGACAAAAAAACAATTAAAGTTACTGAGTTTATTACAGTTGGAGAAGTTGCAACAATGATGGAAATTACTTCAACAGAAATTATTTCTGCATGTATGACACTAGGAATTATGGTTACCATGAATCAAAGATTAGATGCTGAAACTTTGACCATTGTTGCAGATGAGTTTGGCTATGAAGTAGAATTTGTAACCGCAGATATTGAAGAGTCTATTCAAGAATTTGTTGATTCACCTGAAGATTTGCTTCCGAGAGCTCCAATAGTAACAGTTATGGGACATGTAGATCATGGAAAAACTTCGTTACTAGATTTCATTAGAGAAGAGAATGTTATAGCTGGTGAATCAGGCGGAATTACTCAACACATTGGAGCATATAATGTAGAGCTAAAAGATGGACAAAAAATCACTTTTTTAGATACCCCAGGGCATGAAGCATTTACTGCTATGAGAGCGAGAGGTACCCAAGTAACAGATTTAGTTATAATTGTAATTGCAGCAGATGATGATGTAATGCCTCAAACTAAAGAAGCAATTAGCCATGCTCAAGCTGCAGGAGTTCCTATAATTTTTGCAATTAACAAGATAGATAGAGAAAACTCTAATCCAGATAAAATAAAGGAAAAACTCTCCAGTATGAATTTACTTGTAGAAGAATGGGGAGGCAAAATTCAATCGCAAGACGTTTCTGCTTTAAAGGGGACTGGAGTTGATGAACTCCTTGAAAAAGTACTTTTAGAAGCAGAATTTTTAGAACTAAAAGCTAATCCAAACAAGGCAGCTATTGGAACAGTAGTAGAAGCATTTTTAGATAAAGGGAAAGGCTATATATCTACTATTTTAATTCAGTCAGGAACTTTAAATATTGGAGATTATCTTTTAGCTGGACAACACAGCGGAAAAATTAAAGCAATGCAAGATGAAAGAGGAAATCAAGTTGTTGAAGCTGGTCCTTCAATTCCTGTTTCTATTCTTGGTCTTGATGGTGCTCCTCAGGCTGGAGATAAATTTAATGTTTTTGAAAATGAAAAAGAAGCTAAACAAATTGCTGTAAAAAGAACGCAACTTGTGAGGGAACAATCTGTTAGGACTCAGAAACATATAACTCTTGATGAGATTGGAAGAAGAATTGCTCTTGGAGATTTTAAAGAATTAAATATTATTCTTAAAGGAGATGTTGATGGCTCTGTTGAGGCATTGACTGATTCTTTTCAAAAGCTTTCTACTGAGGAGATACATGTTAATATTATTCATAAAGCAGTTGGAGCTATTACGGAATCAGATGTTTTATTAGCTTCAGCATCTGATGCGATTATAATAGGGTTCAATGTCCGTCCTACAGGAAATGCAAGGCAAATTGCAGATAAAGAAGAAATTGATATTAGAAATTATTCTATTATTTACGATGCAATAAATGATCTTAAAGATGCTATGGAAGGAATGCTTTCTCCTGAATTTAAAGAAGAAGTTACTGGTAATGCTGAAATTAGAGAGACTTTTAAGATTTCTAAGGTTGGTACAATTGCCGGTTGCATGATAACAGACGGAAAATTTTTTAGAAATTCTAGTGTAAGATTAATTAGAGAAGGAGTTGTTTTAATGTCGGGAACTTTAGCTTCTTTAAAAAGATTTAAAGATGATGTTAAAGAAGTTGCAAAGGGATATGATTGTGGAATTCAAATCAATAATTATAATGATATTATTGTTGGTGATGTGATTGAGGCATTTTCTGAAGTTGAAGTTAAAAAGAAGATTAAATAATTAATTAGGTTTCAATATAAAAGCTGACGGGAAAGTCTTTTTCACGATTTTGAGTTTCTTTATAGCCTCTAATTTTGACACATATTTCCCAATTCTAATTTTGTAATATGGAGTTTCGAAACTAAAAAAAACATCTTTAAATTTTTGTTCTGAAATTAATTTATCCATCAATTCGGATCCTTCATCATATTTACCATTAAAGATTTGAATTGTATATTGACCAGAAGTAAACGTCTCTATATTGACTTCTTTTTTTAATTTCATTAATTCAATTAATTTAGGGTCTTGATTCAATTTAACCTCACCTTCTTGACCAAAAATATATATCGAATTAAAACCTAACAAAACAATAAAAAGGGTTTTTATGAATTTTATCATAATACAAATATATGTTCTATTTTTTTATAATCTATTACATTTATTAGTTCCTTATTTAGAATGATTATAAATTAAAAATAAGATGACAACAGAGGTTTATAAAAAGGTTTTTGTGTTGTATTTTTGACCCCAAAATTTGAAACAATTTTTTAATTGTTAGTGAAAGAAAACAGCACATTTTTGAAAAGTTTTTCTAACCCCTTTCCTAAGACTCGGTTGATGACAATTTTCGCTTGTATTTTATTTCTTTTTTCTTTTAATATTTATGCTCAAGAACCAGATATTGCTAAAGGGAAATCTTTATTCAATGCCAATTGTGCATCTTGTCATAAGCTTAACAAAAAATTAATTGGCCCAGCTCTTAGGGGAGCTTCTGAAAGGTATGAAAAAGAGTGGCTTTATTCTTGGGTTAGAAATAGTGCATCAATGATTAAGTCTGGGGATTCAGATGCAATAGCTATTTACGAGGAATATAATAAAGTTGCAATGAATTTTTTCCCTCAACTTTCAAATGAAGATATTGATAATATTTTAGCATACTCTGATTATATTCCTCCTAAACCAGCTGCAGTTTCTGCTGGATCTTCTAATTCCGAGATTACGAGCTCAAACTCTACTAATGATATCATTTTAATTCTATTATCTTTTGTTTTAATTGTTCTTATAATTCTATTAGTTCTAATAAATAAAACTTTAAAAAACCTTCTTATACAAAACAGTTTATTAATTGATGAAAAAAATAATAAAAAAGGAATCCCAATTGGAAAAGCTTTTATTCAAAATCAATTTTTAGTAATAGTCTCCGTTGTAATATTGTTGTTATCGAGCACCTATTTTGCTTTTCAATACATGCTTCAAATTGGGGTAGATCAAGGCTATATGCCAATACAGCCTATCCATTATTCACATAAGATTCATGCTGGTGATAACCAAATAGAATGTCAATATTGTCATTCTTCTGCAAAAAAATCAAAACATTCTGGAATACCATCCTTAAATGTATGTATGAATTGTCATGAAAATATTGCTGAATATAATGGCGAGGAAGATTTAGAGAAAGGTTACACAAGGGATTTCTATACAAATGAAATTAAAAAACTTTATAAGGCTGTAGGATGGGATGAAAATTCCCAAAGTTATACTGGGGATACTGAACCAGTAAAATGGGTTACGATTCATAATCTGCCGGATTTTGTGTATTTCAGTCATGCTCAACATGTAACTGTAGCTGGGGTAGATTGTCAAAAATGTCATGGACCTGTTGAAGAAATGGAAGTTTTATATCAACACTCTCCATTAACAATGGGTTGGTGTTTAAATTGTCATAAAGAGACTAATGTTAAAGTAAAAGACAATGAATATTATACTAAAATTCATGAAGAATTATCAAAAAAGTATGGTGTTGAAGAGCTTACTGCCGCTCAAATGGGAGGATTAGAATGTGGAAAATGCCACTATTAATAAAATATATTTGTTAGATGGGAAACCATAAAAAATATTGGAAAAATGAAATAGAGTTATCATCTAATAATGAGATGATTGATGATTTAAAAAATAGAGAGTTTGTTGATAAATTACCATCAGAGTTCTTTTTATCAGATGAAAAAAATCTAAAAAATACAAATACAAATAGAAGAGACTTTTTAAAATATCTTGGCTTTAGTACTGCCGCTGCTACACTAGCAAGTTGCGAAGGTCCCGTGAATCGTTCCATTCCTTATGTTATTCAACCAGAAAGAATTGTTCCTGGAATAGCAAATTATTATGCAACTTCTATTGCAGATGGGTTTGATTTTGCTAACGTGCTTGTTAAAACTAGAGAGGGAAGACCTATTAAAATTGAAAATAATACAAAAGCAATAGTTAAGTCTTCAGCAAATGCTAGGGTTCATGCTTCTGTACTTTCCATGTATGATAGTCTAAGACTAAAAGGTCCAATGCGTGAAGGAAAGGAGATAAGTTGGAAAGAATTAAATAAAAATATTATTGAACAGCTAGAATCAATGAAAGCCAATAATTCTCCCGTTGCGCTTTTAACTCAAACTTTTGCTAGTCCTTCTACATCAAAAATTATAAAAGATTTTAAAAGACAGTATCCAAATGTAAAGCACATAGTATATGATGCTATTTCTGAATCAACTGCTTTAGATGCTTTTGAAATTGCTTATGGCCAAAGAGCTTTACCTTCTTATGATTTTTCTTATGCAGATGTTATTGTTTCAGTAGGTGCAGACTTTTTAGGTGATTGGCAAGGAGGAGGACATGATTTAGGTTATGTTAAAGGTAGAGTTCCTGTAAAAGATAAAAATAATAAGGCAAAAATGTCTAAACATTTTCAACTAGAATCTAATATGAGTATTTCAGGAGCAAATGCTGATAAAAGGATTATGTTAACTCCAACTCAACAAAAAATAGCATTAGCTAAGATTTTTGGATATATCTCTGGTTATAATATTGGTGGAGAATTGCCAGAAAAAATAGATTTATCTATTAAACAAGTAGCAGAATCTTTAATTAATGCAGGCAAAAAAGGAATAATAATAACAGGGATAGATGATGTCAACGCTCATTTATTAACCTATGCTATTAATGATTTATTGAGAAGTTTATCTTATAAAAAGAATGAATTATCATTAATTAGAAATGGAAATGATAAAGAAGTATTAAAGTTAATTAAGGATTTAAACAATAAAGA
>UINC01000549.1_pt1 | contig 14064 bp, 9 predicted proteins | sample 5385821 | NCBI WGS metagenome assembly UINC01 (sample SAMEA4666929, study PRJEB26691) | marine metagenome | isolation source: Pacific Ocean | place: Pacific Ocean | collected 2011-10-13 | reverse complement strand
AGCGACCGGCGATACCAGTAGAGCAGAAAAACAAACGCGGCAATCGCCAAATTGCTGGGCCAAGCCGCCAATGGCCATCCACGCATCACCAGGTAGTCCTTGTAGCCCAGCACGGTGACCCAGGCTTCATCCATCAGGACGAACTGCTCAAGCAGTGACTCGCCCAGCAGCAACCCGCCGACCGCAACGGGCACGGACGCCCAGATGAGCAACCTCCGCAGCGAGACCCCACCACTGAGCACGGCTGCGCAACCGATCAGAATCGCGTACCAGAACCCAATCGTGGGATGGATAAGCAACGCCACCAACACCACCCCTAACGCCAGACGAGTGCGCCCGGATAGGTACAGGGCCATCGCCGACAGACCGACAGCAAACGCCAACAAACGTGGGTGGAAGTAACCCTCGACGGAATTGGCACCGGTATGCGGGATACGGTGACGAATCGTCATCAGGGCGACGAGGCCAGCAACGGTCCAACGACTTCGGAACATCGTCAACCCAATCGCGACGATGGCGCCGTACAACACGAGCAGCGTAAGGATTTGTCCGAACAGAAACGCCAGCGGCAGCGATAGCCCGGTCAGGCGCACGAGCGGCGCGAACCAGTCGTCGAAGAACAGAAACCGATCCTGGGCAGCAATTAGGTCCTTGTCGTGAGGAAAGAGCGTCGGGTCGATCTGTTCAAGAACGACCGGGATGTAGAACGCCTGGTCCGATGTTCCGTAGCGATAACCACCAGAATTAAGTGTGGCCAGCGTACAGAACCCAACCGCACCGACGACCCACAGCGCCACCAATCGCCAGGTTGACCCCGTCCGCTGAATGCCTCCGTCGTCGGATTCCGTCGTGTTCATGGCCGGATGAGGACCGCTCGGCATCGCCGTTCCAGGGTCGGAGGGAACAACATCACGGCTGTTTCACGTGGGCCAGGCTCAGGCTAACCGTACGAAGATGCCAACGGCGAGATTCCCTTCGTCTCGGGTTCCCGCGCCACCCACGCAACCTAGTCGCCAGGGCCCTGCCACCTCAAAAAGAGCTCAAGCGCCTGCCCATTCTTGCATATCCCTCGGGGCCTCCCAGGCCAGCGCGGTCGTCAGAATTCGCCCTGCGATGTTGTGCGCCGGCCTGACCGGTGCTAGCCTCGTCTGGTATCAGGCCTCTGCACCGGAATTGGCCGCAGGGAGAAAACACGATGTACAGACCCAGCCGCTCACCGCTACACATCATCGGCTTCGTCACCATCCTCTTGGCCTGGTCGGCCTGGCCGGCCGTAGCCCAAGAGACAACAGCCCCTGCCGGCCATGATGTGACGTTCACCAGAGACGTCGCTCCGATTCTGCAGCGCGCGTGCCAAAGTTGCCATCGGACCGACTCCATCGCTCCGATGTCGCTGATGACGTACGAGGAGACCCGGCCCTGGGCGAGGTCGATCAGGCAACGGGTCGCACAACGCGAAATGCCACCGTGGTACATCGAGCGCAACATCGGCATCCAAAAGTTCGAGGACGACCCTTCGCTGACAGACGCAGAAATCGCGACAATCGTTAACTGGGTCGACGGCGGGACAGAACGTGGCGACCCTGCCGACCTGCCCGCTCCGCGGGAGTTCGCAGAGTTCGACGTGTGGCAAATGGGCGAGCCAGACCTAGTGATCAACCTGCCGGAACCGGTCGTGGTCCCGGCGGAGGCCCCAGACTGGTGGCTCAACGTTGACACCGAACCACTGCCGCTCACCGAAGACCGCTACATTCGAGCCGTCGAGTCACGACCGTCGCTTCCCGGAGCAGAAAAGGTCGTGCACCATGCGGTCGCGTACATGGTCTCGCCTGACGACGAGCGGGGATTTCTGAACGAGTATGCCGTTGGCAAAAATGCCGACATCTTTCCGACCGGGACCGGACGTCTAATAAAAGCGGGTTCACGGGTCCGCTACAACCTACACCTGCACGCCATTGGCGAAGAGACGCCAGCAGATGTCCAGATTGGCCTACAGTTCTACCCCAAGGGCGTCGAACCGGAGCACGTCGTCTTCGCCGCGCACGCGGGCGACAGCTACGACACCATCGACATTCCAGCCGGTGATGACAACGCGCGGGCCGACGGCTATTACTTCCTGCGACAACCAGCCCAGGTGGTGTCATTTCAACCCCATCTGCACAACCGCGGAAAACGACAATGCGTCGAAGCCATCTATCCGAGCGGACTCGTTGAAACGCTCAGTTGCGCGCAGCACAATTTCGCCTGGATGCTCAACTACACCTACCAGGAAGGCGTGCAGCCGCTGCTTCCGGCGGGCACCAATTTGCACCTCATCAGCTGGTATGACAACAGCGAGAAGAACCGCTACAACCCGGACCCGCGCAATTGGATCGGATTCGGCAACCGCTCGATGGACGAGATGTCCCACACATGGATGAACATCTTCTATCTATCGGACGAAGAATTCGAACAACGTGTCCGTGACCGGCAAGTGAAGCGCAGCAACGACTGATGAATGCACCGGATTGTCTTGCGAGGGCCCTTGGCGGGGCAGTCCTGACCGGTGCGCTGGCCGTCCCCACCGGTGCGCCGGCCCAGAACCTTCAGTATCTGAGCGGCCAGAACGTTGTGCCGGCCTTCGAAGGATGGGCTCGCAATCAAGACGGGTCGTTCACGTTCTATTTCGGATACCTGAACCGTAATTACCGAGAGGAATTGCACATCCCGCTCGGCGTCGACAACCGGATCGAGCCAGCCGAGCTCGGTCAGCCACAACCTAGCTATTTCTACCCGCGCCGACACCGATTCCTGTTCAGCCTGGAGGTGCCGGCCGACTGGGGTGATCGAGACGTTGCGTGGACGCTCACGTCGGCCGGTGCGACCGAAACGGCCTACGGGTCGCTTCTCCCCGTGTGGGAAGTCAATGACCAAGTGATCTCCGAGAACCGGGCTGGCAGCGGGTACGCCGACGGCAATCAACCCCCAACGATCGAGTTGATCGGAGATACCGCACGACGCGCCAAGGTCGGCGAGCCAGTCGACCTGACGGTTCGCATCGGCGACGACGGCATACCGACGCCGCGCGCAACCGGAGGTGCCCGAGACTCCCGGATCGATGTCGACGCCTCGGGTCGACCTTTGTTCGGCGCTGGGCGATTCGGCCGCCGCACCGGACTAGGCTTGCGGGTCGCGTGGCTCCGGTGGCGCGGGCCCGGGCCGGTAACATTCGACCCTTGGCACCTGGCCGGCATCGACGACCGCATGCCCGGCTGGGCCCCCCCTGAGTTGGCTTCGGACGGGCGCGTCACCACCACCGCCAGTTTCGGCGCTCCCGGCACCTACGTGTTGCGCGCCATGGCTGACGACGGCTACCTCTACACGCCACTGGACGTTACGTTCACCGTCAGCGTCCAACCCTGATCCCACTCCCGCTGTCCGATTCCAGAGGCCAAACCCAAGGCGCGGCGGCACGCAGTCGGTGCCCGCTAGAACCGTACGATGGCGGCAATGTGCGGACGGGTTAGCCAGTTGTTACTCGTACCGGCCTCAACCTCAAGGAGCTTCGTGATGTGGAGCGTCAAGTCTAGCGACAAGTTCGGCAGCGGAACATACGCAAAATTCAACATGTGCAACTGGATGTTCGTACCAGGCATATCGCTAAAAACGAATGGTGACAGCGACGCCTCCTGCTGCACCCACCCATAGGTATAACCTAGCGTGTAGGTGCGCAGAGTACGCGAGCCACCATACTCCGCCTCGACCCAGATACCGGTGTCTTGAGACGAGGCCGCCTTCGTGTTGCGCAGATACTCGGCCAGCAGGCGTAACGGGTAATCACCACGACCGGTATCAAAGTCAGCCTGAACAATGGCATCGACCATATTGAAATCCGACACCAACCCTATAACGTTGCCGTCTGCATCACGATCGACCAAGTTGGTAAGCAGACTGCTCAGCGGCCCCGTAGCCCGGCCAACGGCAACCTGGTCAACATTGCCGAAAGCGTAATCGGCAACCGACACCTGTAGTCGGTGGGATCCGAACGAGAACCCCACCTCTCCGTAACCTCCGAGCATGTAGGAATCCTCGTCTCGGCTCACCTCGTTGACCGCGGTCTGCAAGGCCAACAGCGTCACGTCCACTGTGTCGCTTGCATCCCAAGCGACCTGCTCGTAACCTCCCTCAAAGTTCAGGTCATCGTCCCAGACCATCTGGGTCCGAGTCATGGGCGACCCAAACTTACCCATTGCCAGGGTGAGCGCCGACGCGCCAGATGGGTTGTATCGGATATTGGCTCGGTCGAGGTTAAACGGCTTGGGGCGGAAGAAGCTCTTGAAACTCTGATTGGTTGACACCGGGGTGCCAGGGTCACCGCTGGCGATTTGGAGTTGCAGATGCGTGTCGTCGTTGACGTCCGTGTCGATACGCAAGCGCAGGCGGAAGCGACTCCGATGCCGCGTCTCGCGCCCCTCCTGGTAGAACCCCTCATACCGTGACCGGAAATCACCCCCGAGTTGAATACGCTCATACCACGGGGCGGGAGCGCCCCCAGCTTGCGCTGCAACCACTACAGGCTGTACCACCAGCAACCCGACTCCGAAAAGCACCAGGAGACACACGCGCAGAACGACAAAGCAAATCTTCGCGGGTTTACTCATAAAAACAGTTTAGGGAGGCAGGGTTTCACACGCGTTACAAACCAGTTAATTCTGCGTAACCAGACGGGCCCAAGAACCGACAACCGCCGTGACTCTTCCCGGTGCGGCGTGTAAGATATGCCGTAGGATTGTACACTCTCAGCTAAGAGGTCGCGATGCGTAAGAACGGGCTCGGATCGACGGTCGGCGCGCTCCTCGTGGCGACGCTCACCTTCCTGTATGTCGGGACCAATGCCCGTGCACAACAAAGCGCCCCTGGGGTCGAGAACACTGACCAAGCGCTAGTCAACAGGTACTGTCTGGGGTGCCACAACGACCGCGCCCTGCGAGGCGGACTTTCACTAGAAGGGGCCGCGCTCGATGACATCCCCGGCCACGTCGATCTGTGGGAGCGGGCTCTTCGCAAGCTGCGGGCTGGCGCGATGCCGCCGGATGGGGCTCCTCGCCCAGACGAAGTTGCCTATCGCGGGTTGATTACGCACCTTGAAACCGAGCTCGACACGCTCGCCGAAACCAACCCTAACCCTGGCCGAACTGAGACCTTTCGGCGCTTGAATCGCACGGAGTACCGGAACGCCATCCGCGACCTACTCGCCCTCGATGTTGATGTTGCCTCATTGTTGCCCCGCGACGACGCGAGCTTCGGGTTCGACAACATCGGGGTCGTCGAGTTGTCCCCGACCCTGATGGAGCGTTACCTCACCGCGGCCCAGAAGATCAGCCGGCTTGCTGTTGGGAGTATGGCAATTGTACCGGGCAGCAGGGTGATCACGTTGCGGCCTGATCTGACCCAAGAAGGACACCTCGAAGGACTCCCATTTGGCACGCGAGGCGGCACCGAGGTAGAACACGCGTTCCCGCTTGACGGCGAATACGAAATCGAGGTCCGGCTGGCGCGCAACCGGAACGAGAATGTGGAAGGCCTGCGGGAGACCCACGTACTGGAAATGACCTTAGATGGGGACCGCCTCGACCTCTTCACGGTCGTGCCGAACCGCAATCGGCTCGGTAGTTACTACGCGGATGAGGACGTGGACAAGCACCTGAATTTCAGGGCCCAGATTCCAGCCGGGCCACACGCTATCGGCGCAGCGTTCCTGCAGAAGAACTCGGCACTGATCGAAACGGAGCGTCAACCGTATCAGGCCCAGTTCAATCAGGATCGGCATCCCCGGCAACAACCCGCAGTTCATTCTGTGTCGATTAGTGGTCCGTTCGACCCCACCGGGGCAGGCAGCACTCCGAGCCGGAACCGAATCTTTACCTGCCAACCGACCACGACCGCCGACGAGGAGGACTGCGCTGCCTCCATCATCTCGACTCTCGCACGGCGCGCCTACCGGCGCCCTGTCGCATTCGGTGACCTTGAGATGCCACTGGCGTTCTACAAGCAGGGCCGCGCTAACGGTGACTTCGACACCGGCATCGAATTGGCACTTCGGGCGCTGTTGACGAGTCCGGAATTTTTGTTCCGAATCGAGCGAGACCCTGACGGTTTACCCGCCAGTACCGCCTACGAACTCAGCAACATTGAATTGGCCTCCCGGCTCTCCTTCTTTCTCTGGAGTAGCATTCCGGATGACGAGCTGCTCGACGCAGCCGAGGCTGGGCAGCTCAGAGACGGCAGTGCAGCACTTGCACACCAGGTGCGACGCATGCTGGCCGACCCGCGTGCTGAAACTCTGACAACAAACTTTGCTGACCAGTGGCTGTATCTACGCAACTTGGACTCCACCGAACCCAACCTACGCCTGTTTCCTGATTTCGACGACAACCTGCGCAGCGCATTTCGGCGGGAAACACAGATGCTGTTTGGCAACATTGTCGCCGAGGACCGGAGTGTGGTGAGTCTGCTGAACGCTGACTACACATTCCTCAATGAGCGCCTTGCCGAGCACTACGGCATCTCCGGGGTCTATGGCAATCACTTCCGTCGTGTCGAGCTCCCTGTCGATAGTGTTCGCCGTGGCCTGCTTGGCCATGGCAGCCTCTTGACCGTCACCTCCTACGCCACGCGCACGTCGCCGGTGCGACGAGGCAAGTGGGTGCTTGAAAACGTGCTCGGCATGCCGCCGCCCGCGCCACCCGCAAACGTTCCCCCGCTCGAAGAGCCCGAACCCGGGGTGGCCGCACAATCGATGCGGGAGCGGATGGAACAACATCGCGCGAATCCAGTCTGCGCCTCCTGTCATCGACTAATGGACGGCGCTGGTCTCTCGATGGAAAACTTCGACGCCATCGGCCGCTGGCGGGATCGCAACGAAGACTGGACCCCCATCGACGCCGCTGGCAGTATCCCCGGCGGAGGCAGCTTTGACGGGATCAATGGTCTGCGGGAGGCGGTACTGGCCCGCCCAGAAGTTTTCGTTGGCACCATGACTGAAAAGCTCATGACATATGCGCTCGGCCGCGGTCTCGATCACCATGACGGCGCCGCGGTGCGACGCGTCGAACGTGACGCGGCCGAACAGGACTACCGGTTTTCTGCCCTTGTGCTTGGGATCGTTGAGAGCACGCCGTTCCAGATGCGGAGGTCGCAACAATGATGATCACAAAGATGGCGCTCCCGCGCCGTACGTTCCTCAAGGGGCTCGGCACCGCGGTCGCGCTCCCGTTGCTCGATTCCATGGTGCCCGCGTTGACAGCCCAAGCCGCCACGGTGGCGAACACGCCGCGTCGGCTCGGATACGTCTTTATCCCGATGGGCATGAACCCGGCACCCTGGACCCCAAAGGAAATGGGTGCGCTGACCAGTCTCTCGCCGTCTCTCGCGGCCCTCACCCCTCACCTCCACAACGTGACCGTGGTCACGAACATGGCGCTTGAGAACGCCCATACCACCGGCAATCACGCGTCGTCGAACGCCGCATTTTTGAGCTGTCTGAAGGGCAAGCGAACGGAGGGCAGCGACTACGAACTGGGTACCACCGTCGACCAGATCGCCGCGCAAGCGATCGGCACCGACACACCCATCCCGTCACTTGAGCTCGGCACCGACCTGATCGTGCAGGTGGGCTCCTGCGACAACGGCTATGCGTGCGTCTATCAGAACAATCTGTCGTGGGCCTCCCCCACGTCGCCGCTACCGACCGAAGCCGACCCACGAGTCGTCTTCGAGCGACTCTTCGGGGACGGCGGCACCCCCGAACAGCGTCGAGCCGAGATGCACAAGAACACCAGCATTCTGGACTGGGTGCTCGACGACATGTCAAGGCTGCAGAAACAGCTCGGTAATAGCGACCGTGCCAAGATGGAGGAGTACGTGAGCACGGTACGCGAAGTCGAACGCCGGATTCAGCTGGCTGAACAGCAAGCAGCTGGCTCACCGCTCCCGGATCTCAGTCGTCCGACCAGCGTCCCCGGTGAGTGGGAAGCCCACGTAAAACTAATGTACGACCTACAAGTCCTGGCCTTGCAGGCTGACCTGACACGGGTCATTACATTCCAGATGGCGCGGGAGGCGAGCACGCGTACCTACCCGCAGATCGGAGTGCCGGAGCCGCATCACCCAATCTCGCACCACGTGAACGACCCCGAAAAGCTGGCGAAACTAGCGAAAATCAATGCCTACCACGTGTCTCTGTTCGCCTACATGGTGGATCGCCTTGATTCGACAACGGATGGGGACGGTTCGCTGCTGGACCACTCAACCTTCATGCTGGGAAGCGGCATGGGCAACCCGGATGTACATGACCACCGCAACCTGCCGATCATCGTGGCCCGCGGCGGCGGCGACAAAAAGTGGGGGGGACGTCACGTCAAGTACGACGAGTTGACCCCACTCGCAAACCTGCACCTGGCGCTGCTCGACGACGTGGGCGTGCGTCTGGACCACTTCGTGGACAGTACCGGGCACGCCACCGAGGTAATGGAACCGCTGAGCCTGTGATCAGTGGCTCCTCCAGACCCACCGCGAGAGCGCCCAGACCGGTCACACGGCGTTCGGGAGACACCGCATGAATCGAACAAGACAGTTCGTCATTGCCATTGCCCTGGGCTTGTTTCTGTGGCCTGGGGGATCGATGGCGGGTCCAGCGGACGCGCCACTGTTCGATGCGGTGCGGGCGAATGACGTCGCTCGAGTGCGGACGCTGATTAACGAGGAGGCGGACGTTAACGCGACGGAACCGGACGGTACGACACCGCTGCACTGGTCGGCATACAAACAGCACGCAGAAATCACCCGTTTACTGATCCGCGGTGGCGCGGTCGTGAACAGAGGGAACCGCTACGGGGTGCGGCCACTTTCGCTAGCAGCCATCACCGGTGACGCCCCGACCATCGCCGCGCTCTTGGACGCTGGCGCTAACCCGAATACGACACTCATGGAAGGTGAGACGGTGCTGATGACCGCTGCACGGTCTGGAAACACCGAGGCCGTGGAATTGCTGCTCAACGCCGGTGCCCACGTGAACGCCCAGGAGCATTGGAAAGGACAAACCGCCCTGATGTGGGCCGCAGCCGAGGGACACGCTCAGGTCATTCCGACGTTGGCGTCGCACGGCGCTGACCTCGGCCTGCGATCGAAACGCGGATTCTCGGCGCTACTCTTTGCCGCCCGGGAAGGCCAAACCGGCGTCGTCCAGACCCTCTTGGAAGCCGGCGCGGACCTAACCGAACAGCTGTCCATCAATTCGACGCTCACGGCGGGGGGCGTCGAGCAGCGACGCGCGTCCAACGCCGGCCTGAACGCATTCCTACTGGCCGCGGGTAGCGCCCATTTCGAACTGGCGGCTTACCTGCTCGATCGAGGTGCCGACCCGAACGCCGCACCTCGCGGTTGGACCGCGTTACACCAACTCAGCTGGGTCCGAAAGGCCGGCATCGCCGGTAGCAACAACCCGGCACCTGAAGGATCAGGCGCGATGACTAGCCTCGAGTTCGCCCGGAAACTCATTGAGCACGGTGCCGACCTCGACGCACGGGTCACGACGAGGCCACCGGCCGGTATCACAGGACTGAACTTCATTGGTGGCACGCCGTTTCTGCTCGCGGCCAGAACCGGAGACGCCGAATACATGCGCTTGCTGGCTGACATGGGCGCCGACCCGACCGTGACCAACGCTGACGGCTCAACCGCACTTATGGTGGCGGCCGGGCTGGGTACCTCCTCCCCAGGCGAAGATCCTGGTACGGAAGCAGAAGTCCTTGAAGCCGTCCAGGTCGCGCTTAATCTCGGGCTTGACATTGACGCTATCGACGAAAAAGGGGAAACAGCGATGCACGGCGCCGCTTACAAACACTTGCCGCGCGTGGTCACGCTTCTTGGCGAGGCCGGTGCTGACATTGGCGTCTGGCATTCGCAGAACGCGCGTGGAGCGACACCACTGGATATCGCGGTCGGTATGCACCGTGGCATGAACATCCTCAGTTCCCCAGCCACCGCAGATGCCATCCGCGAGGTCATGCGCGCTGCCGGCGTCGACCCCGATCAAGGTCAGTAGCCCGAACGAGACCCGACGACCGATAACAACTCATCACTCGCTGTTGCCGGGTCCCTTGGGACGATGGGTGCCCGGCAGCACGGACCCGGCTAGGCCTCACCGACGCTTAGGGGGTGCAGGCTTCGGCGAGGCTCAGAATCGACGTTACATTGAGGCTGTCTGGGCCGTCACCAGACTCGTCACGAATCAGCAACCCCTTGGTCTCGACGCGGTGTCCCGCATACGCCTCCGGGCTGGGGAAGACATACATGAGCACGTAGTTCTGATCACTCAGGGGTTTCGCCTGCGCTGCGACGAGGTCGTCTCCCACCGACGGTCCAGGCTCGGGCGAGCGTTCCTCCGCGGTCGCGTTCGAGAGTGTCCATTGGGAGGCATCTCCTCCCAGACAACCGACAACGCGCACAAGCGCGTAGTTCGGCACCACCCCAGGACCGTCCTCCCCCTCCACCGTAATACTCGTCAACGAGGCAAGCGACAGCTCGCCGGCGCCCGCCGGATAGCCGTTCCGCTCAAGCACGTAACTGATGATGTCCACGTACGCATCGCCGGCCAAGTTCTCCGATGCCCCTGGTGGCATCGACTGCATACGTTCAAACAGTCGATCAAGGGTTAACCCAGTCCAGTCGCGTACGAACACATCGCCGGTCAAGGACCGCCCAGCCCCACCGGACAAGTCGGCACCATGGCAACGCAGGCAGGTCGTCTCGTAGTTCGTTCGTCCTCGAACCGCCTGTTCAGTTGAGTACACCCCATCCTTCACCGTGCGATCTTGGTCCTGAGCCGCTGTCGCCGCCCACCCCGATCCGACCGCAGCTACGGCCATCGCTAAACCCCATCTCAGACTCCGCGCCATTAGGTCTCCCCTTGGGTCGAGGGTACGTCTCCGAGTCCCAGCTACCATGACGTCGGGCAGCCCACGGCAGCAGAAACTCCTCCGCAACCACCCGGAAAGGCATGGGCCTCTAAGGGGTCCGACCCACCAGGCCAAAACCCCATCACCACTCTATCGCACCACCCGACCACTGGCATCCGGCCTGGCTGAGTGATATAAGCGAGCCATAATTCCATTTCGCGACAGCCAGCGCAAGACTTGGAGGGTGGGAATGAGACGTGGTATCGCTCTGCTGACCGTGGCCGGCGCCGTCGCCTGCGGGAGTGGCCCCGCCGCAGAACCGGAAGTGCCAACCGAATCGGCTGCGGGCGCACCGGGAACCGCAGGTGACGTGCCCGTTTTCCAGTTTGATCCGACATGGCCCAAACCACTGCCCAACAACTGGACGCTCGGCAACGTCGTCGGTGTAGCGATCGACGCCAGGGACGACATTTGGGTCATCCACCGACCCGGCAGCCTCACGGCGGAGGAGGCTGGCGCAGCAGCGAACCCCCCGTTGGCCGAATGCTGCCGGCCTGCCCCTGCGGTCATTGAGTTCAATCAAGACGGCGACGTCGTTCAGGCCTGGGGTGGTCCGGGGGACGGGTACGAATGGCCGGAAGCGGAACATGGCATCTTCATCGATCACCTTGACAACGTCTGGATCGGCGGAAGCGGCGGCAATGACGCCCAGATACTCAAGTTCACCCAAGGCGGGGACTTCCTGTTACAAATCGGCCGCCAAGGTGAGGGCCGCGGCAGTAACGACCTCGAGAACTTCGGGCAGCCCGCCGAGATCGACATCGACCCCGAAACAAACGAGGTGTTCATCGCCGACGGCTACGGGAACCGCCGGGTCGCCGTGTTCGACGCCCAGACGGGTGATTACAAACGCCATTGGGGGGCCTACGGCAACCAACCGACCGATGACCCGTATACTTACGATCCCGACGCCGCCCCCTCCCAACAGTTCGGCCGCCCCGTGCACTGCGCCACGTTGTCGAACGATGGGCTCGTCTACGTGTGTGACCGCGTGAACGACAGAATCCAGGTCTTCGAACGGGATGGCACCTTCCTGAACGAGGTCGTGATCGCGGGTCGGACCCTGGGGTTTGGTTCGGCATTCGACGTTGATTTTTCCCCTGACGCGGAACAGCGATACCTCTACAACATCGACGGAATGAACCAAAAGGTCTGGCTGTTGAATCGAACCACACTCGAGATCGTCGGATCGTTTGGTTTTGGGGGGCATGCCGCCGGCGGGTTCACGGCAGCCCACAGCCTAGCCGTCGATGCTGGAGGCAACATTTACGTAGGCGAAACGCTGGAAGGCAAGCGTGTACAGCGCTTCGTACGCACTCCCTGAGCGGAGATATGAATGCTATGCTGGCGCGGGTGTTCGCCGCCAGAGGAGGTCCTCATGCGTCACCGCTGCAACACGGTTTGCTTGTACGCCTGTGCAGCCTTGGTCATCTGCTTGCCACTGTCTGCAGCAGGACAGGTTGCGAACTCTTCCACTCAGCTCACTCCATGGGGCGAACCCGATTTGCAGGGTATTTGGACCAACGCGACCCTGACCCCGGTCGAGCGACCCGATGCGCAAGCTAACAAGACCGTGTTAACCGCCGAAGAGGCCGCTGATTTTGAAATCCGCTCGGCCGAAAGTCGAGCGGCATCGGATCGCTTTATTCCCGGTAATGTCGGGGCCTACAACCAGTTCTGGATGGATGGCGGAAAGAACGTCACCGGCGACCGCCGTACCTCTCTCATCGTAGACCCCCCAGATGGGAAAATTCCATGGACCGTGAGCGGACGTCAGCGACTGGAATCGGACTCAGCCAGATACGGCGTGGGCCCCTTCAATACTTGGGAGGACGCTGACACGGGTGAACGGTGCCTGACCGATGGACTCCCGTTCGTCCCCCTGCAGGGTTACAACATGAACTACCACATCCTACAGTCGCAGGGCTGGGTGGCCATTCTTAACGAGATGTTCCACGAATATCGCCTGATTCCAGTCGACGGTCGGGACCACGTGCCGGCTCACGTTGGCCAGATGCTGGGGGACGCCCGCGGCCGATGGGAGGGGGACACGCTCGTGGTCGAGACTACAAGTTTTGCGGACAAGAGCCACTACCTCTGGCGGGCAACTTGGCGCGCGTCGCGACCAAACTTGCATCTCACCGAACGATTCACACGGGTTGACGAAGAGACAATTGACTACGAATTCACGATGACCGACCCTGAGATGTTCAGTAGGCCGTGGACCGCCTTGGTACCAATGACCACCAACCAGGCGTCGCGCGGGGTCACTCAGGGACCTATGTACGAGTACGCCTGTCACGAAGGCAACTACGGCCTCCTCAACATCATGAGAGGCGCGCGCACCGAAGAACTCACACGGTAAGACTAACTATGCGTTTCATACTCCCGCTCGTCGTCCTCATTCTCACTCCGGTCACGCTCCAGGCGCAGCCCTCCACTGGCCCCTGGCAAATCTACGACACGTCGAACGGTGAATGGCGTAGCTATGCCGGAGACATCGGCGGGAAAAAATATTCGCCGCTCGAACAAATCGACGCGAGCAACTTCGCGGACCTCGAGGTGGCGTGGGAGTGGACATCAGTTGACAACTTTGTCAGCAAAACGATGCCCGATGGCAGCGAGTGGTGGGCGCCCCTGGATACGATCGTCGACCATCTTGTCGAGGAAACCCCGGACCTGTACCGGATCGGCCACCCACCAAACCCGACGGGTTTCCAGGCCACACCGCTCATGGTTGACGGGATTCTCTATTTCAATACGCCGCTGTCGCAGGGAGTCGCGGTGGATGCGACTACCGGTGACACGCTCTGGGTCTTCAATCCGAAAAGCTATGAAGAAGGCACCACGACGATGACTGGGACATGGCGCCAGCGCGGGGTTGCCTATTGGACCGACGGCGAAGACGACGAGCGTATCTTCTGGGGCACGGGTAACGGATACCTGGTGTGTGCCGAGGCGAAAACGGGCCGCCCCTGTGCCGACTTCGGTCCGGACGGCAGCGGAATGGTAGATGCTATGGTCGGCGTTCCCCGGGCGAATCGTGGCGAGCGGGACTACTTGAACG
>UINC01000548.1_pt1 | contig 14064 bp, 15 predicted proteins | sample 5385821 | NCBI WGS metagenome assembly UINC01 (sample SAMEA4666929, study PRJEB26691) | marine metagenome | isolation source: Pacific Ocean | place: Pacific Ocean | collected 2011-10-13 | reverse complement strand
CCGCCCGCCGCATCGCCAACTACGGCGACGGCTGGCTACCCAGGGCCCGCAACACCTCCCAATATGAAAACCCGGATAAATTGTCTGCCGCGCGGAAGCACATCGAGGGACTGATGACCGCACGCGGTCGAGACGCATCGAAGCTGAACATCACCATGTGGGATGCGCCCCACAACCGGGACATGAACCGTCGCTTCTTCGATGCTGGCGCCGACCGCATCGTCCACATGCTGAACACCACCGACCAGAAATCGGCGCATGAAGACCTCGAGAAAGTAGCCGAAGCCGTGCTCTGAGCGGTTCTCGTCAGGCAGCCCCATCCCCCAACGGTACCTGTCATAGCAATATCAGTCGATTGCCTTTAAAATGGCGCGGCGCGAACCAACCAAACCGGTTCAAAAGAGGTGAAACATGGCTTCCCATTCCGGCCCCAACTACGACCCTTTCCCTGAGGGCGGCAGTCACCGTTCCATGGTCATCGAATGCGAGGCCGACGACCTAGGCGACATGCTCCGCCGAGCCAATGTCGGCGGCTTCGAAATCATGTGCGACGAACCCGAAGCCATCGGAGGCAATGGCACTGCTCCAGCTCCATTGCATTATTTCGCCGCATCCATATTGTTTTGAGAGATGACCCAGATTGAGAGGTACTCTCAATTGATGAAGGTGAACATCACCAAGGTCAGGGCTGAAGCGTCGGTCCATTTTGACATATCAGGCTCAGTATTGGCCGGCACCATCAAAGCCGGAGCGCCTAGGGTTGAAACACGGTACGAGATCGAATCCCCAGACGACCCTGCCAAAGTTGCGGCCATGCTTCGTAACGCCAAAAACGGTTGTTGGGTAAGAGCAGCAGTTGCCAATCCAACTCCATTTGAAGAAACATTGACCCTGAATGGCACGGCGTTTGTTCTGGACTAAATGTCGCCAATCTTTCTTTTCTTGATTGCGAGCTGCAGTGTCAAAGGAATTTCATGGCTGATATCAAAGACACCGGGATTTACTTGGATTTCGGAGTATTCGACTCGACAGAGTGGAGTGAGGACTCTGCAACAGAAATATACGAGCGCCGGTTACAAATGGCAGAGTTTGCAGATAAAAATGATTTTTTCTGTTATCACGTAGTCGAACATCATACAACGCCACTTTGCATTGCCCCTTCTCCGAGCGTGATGCTATCAGCAATAGCCCAACGCACGGACCGAATTCGGATAGGGCCTTTAGGGTTCCTATTACCATTTCATAATCCTCTGCGTCTCTACCACGAAATCTGCATGCTTGATCACATGTGCCAAGGGCGCTTGGAACTGGGGTTTGGTCGCGGAATAGTCCCGATAGAGGCTGAGAGATTCGGGATTATGGATGTGGAGAAAGGAAGAGAAATGATGCTGGAAGCGCTAGACGTCCTGCTTGCCGGCTTCAACAATGACATATTGGATTTCAAAGGGGAATATTACTCGTATTCCAACATACAATTATGGCAGAAGCCTTACCAAAAACCCTATCCTCCTTTGTGGTACCCAACAGCTAACATTAACAGCATTCCATGGGCGGCCGAATCCGGTTTTAATGTCTGTGGCATCATCGAAACTGCCGAAGAGTATCGCGAACTGTTTGATCTATACAAGAAAATATGGTCAGATAGCCGCGGACAATCCGACCGCTTAAATGGTCATGTGGAAAATCCTAAAATTGGATTAGCCCGCAATGTGTATGTAGCACAAACCGACCGAGAGGCGATAAAAGATGCCAGGTCCGCCCACGAGGAATGGCGTAAACACATCGGATTCTTGTTCGATGAAGCGGGCATTACTATCCCCCCGCTGGAGCGTCTGAGTAAATTTGATGAGCTCATGGATGAGGATGTGTTCTTAGTGGGCTCCCCCAAAACGGTAACAGAGCAAATCGAGCGCACTGTAGAGCAAAGTGGAATCAATTACCTTAACTGCCTATTCGCCTTTGGTAACTTGAACCACGAGCGCGTGATGAGATCGATGAGGCTATTTACGCAGGAAGTCATACCTGCATTTAAAGGCGGGGGAGATGGTCCCAGCCAAGTATTATAGATCTTATCGACGTGTGATGGTCGCTTAACAACTAGCTCTAGGGATTAACGGGACTAAGGCCCGAGCAAGTCGCAATTTGGTCTACATCGATAGGCGATAAGTTCTAAAATAATTAGGACTCCAGTAAGAAATACGAGTCTCGCCGGTATATCTCACGTGGATACTAACCATTGGAGGACGGTACGCCAGGTAATACCGCTCATTACCGAACCTGAGGCGTCACCGGAAGGGGGCTAGATCATACGTTGGGGATACAGACGCCCGAGATTCAAATTGAGTTTGAAACTTTAACTGTTTGATTGTATTATGACTGTAATTCGGAATACTGGGGCGTTAACACAATAATTTTAATCCTAGGGATTATGGAGAATAATAATGGCTGCCAAAGTTAATCGGGTGTCTCATGTGGTTCTGAACGTTAGCGACCCAGAAGCTTCAGCTAAATGGTACTCGGAAGCGTTGGGTATGGAACTGATGAACTATTCATCGGAAGTACAAATGGCATTTTTGTCATTCGGTACTCTAGACCACGACATAGCCTTGGTAAAAGCCCCGGAAGGCGTAGAGACTGGCAGTCCCGGGTTGAGTCACACGGCTCTGTCCATAGAAGGTGGACCAGAAGAGCTCAAGGAGATCCATGAGCGAGTAAAAAACACCGGTGCCAAAATCGAGATGACAGCGGATCATGGATTGACCAAGAGTTTTTATTGCCTCGATCCTGACGGTAATCGAATAGAAATTTTATACCAACATCTTCAAGGGGAAGACGCCAGAACGTTTATGCGAGATGTCGGAGCGATGTTAGAACCTTATGACGATCTTGAGGTGATCCCTGATCAACTAACGATCTAGATTAATCAACTCAACTTGTAGAAAAGAGGGAAGCCGACCTGTACTTTCGATGTGAACTGAAGCCTCCTCGGGCAGGTGAGCTTCCCTTTTTATGATTGGTAGCCGAAACCTATCGTTTACTGTCGCTTCCAGCTTGAATGTTTACGAGACCCAGACTAGTCATCAGGTTGGTCCACGGTGCCTCTCTTGGAAGACAAAAGCCGGACACCATGGTCGTCAAAAGCGTACATCTTCTGTTTTACACCAGGCGCTCGTACCATCGATGATTCGGATGGCATCAAAGCTCTAATTTTTTTATTTTAAAACCGACCAAGCTATCATTTTGCCCGTTTTGGTTGCATTGCATGGGCTGAATTCCGTGTATAGCATTTGTTTGCTCAACCAAATAGTCTTGCGGCCTCCATCAATTCCCAAAGCTCTACAATCAGAATAATTGCACGCTTCAATTTCTAGGCAAGGATTAACCATGGCTCAGGATTTTCTTCGCCCATTGGCTAGTGAGACTTCGATTCTTCGAACGGTTGAGTCGCTTACTCAAAGGAACATAAACGCACTGGCGGTAGACAGTGCGATCGAGGCGTTAAGACTTCTCGTGTCTTTGGTTCCCAGCGGCTCTGAAGTATATTGCGGTACATCTGAGACACTAAGTAGCATTGGCTTCCCAGAATATATCCACAATAATCCAGATTATCGAAGTTTGGATCGGGAGTTTGAATCGGAATCCGATCCCCAAAATAAACAAGAGCTCCGCCGCTTATCTTCAATATCCGAATATTACGTAGGTAGCGCGCAGGCGATATCAGAAACGGGAGAAGTGGTAGTCGCTAGTTCTTCCGGCAGCCAAATTGGCGCATATGCTTTCGGTGCGAAACACGTAATATTAGTCTCTGGGACCCAAAAGATTTGCCCATCTCTCAGCGACGCAGTTTCGAGAGTCCGCGGGTATTCCATTGACAAACATGACGAATGGTTAGCAGAGAAAGGTATCGGCCCAGCGCCAATCGGCAAGCTCCTTATATTGGAGAGGGAGACACAGGTCGGTAGAATTACCGTCCTATTGGTCAGAGAGGATTTAGGTTGGTGACCACTCGTATCGGATTTGATGAATCTGGCCTAACCTAGGAGCGGTCCCTAATTAACTCCGCCTCAGCCTCAATAGATATCCGATTCAGATATCGGCTTCCATCAATCGGAAATTACAAGATATTTGAGAACCGGGTCAGTCCTCGACGACTAAAACCGTCTCCATACCTCGTTCGTCATGTAGTTTGCAATATATCCGATATTCCCCTGGATATGGCAGCAAAACGGCCTCAGAAAGCAAAACTTGGTTTAACATAGGCTGAGTGATAGTCATATCAATACCAAGTTCATCTATGGTGAAAGAATGTCTCGCAGACCGGCTCTCAATCTTAAATTGAACCGTTTGCCCCGTTTGCACAACGATCCGGTCCGGCAGATAAAACGGTAATCTGCCACCCAGTGACACATCCACGATAGTTGAACCATCTAGAATTTGACCAACAAGTTCCTTACCGTCCTCCGTACTGACTTTGACGCTGTCCGATTTAGGCGAATCAGATCCGCCGCATGAAACCAGGACAAGCCCAGCCAAAACGCCCAGAGATAGTGCCAAGGTTTTCGTCACTGAATTAAGATTCATTCCTGCCTCTTAGTGTCAGATTATCGTAATTCCTAAATTGGGATTTCGGCACATAGCGATAATTTGCGTTAAAATTGCTGAAACAAGCGTAAGACCAACATCCTTGTAGTCTCACGAACACACATGATTTTCATAGAACGCTGCGACCAGTGTTAGTCAACCAGCCCACCTAGTCATAAGCAAGGGAATCACCAAGTGTTGCCATTCGCCGGATCCGAGCTTATCATACCCTGCGTGGGCATAGCTAAAACACTTCTCTCGGAATGGCTAATTAATTCAAAATCTAAGTGCCTAGCTAACGGAAAGATTGATTCAGATCATTTTTAAAGTTGCTTGTCCTAATTGACTTAAGACCAAGGGAGGATTACACAATGTCACCAACGAGGTATACGAAAGCGGGCTTTAGGTTCATAGCAATTGGACTAATGCTATGCACCCTCCTCGTATTCGCTGGTTGCGGTTCTGACCCAGCCCCCGAGAAATCAGAACCTGCGAAAGCTCCGGCTGCGAAAGCTCCGGCTGCGAAAGCTCCGGCTGCGAAAGCTCCGGCTGCAAAGAAGAGCTTATTCGAAATCGCTGACGCTAACATAGACCCAGATCGAAGCCGTGTCCCGGCAGGCAAGCTAACAATTGGGGTACACGTGACTGTCTCCCCAGATTGGATGAACCCGCAAACAGTAACTTCTTCGTTGATGCCTTACGAGTTAATGTGGAAGGTACAAGACAGCATGCTGAAACCGTCTGAACAGTCGGTATTCACCTACGCTCTGGCTGAAAGCTTTGACATGACAGACGACTTCATGTCGGTAGAGATGCGGTTGAGAGACGGAGTGACGTTCCATGATGGAAGCCTAATAACCAGTGACGACGTCATCTTTAGCTATGAAAACTACCATGGAGCCAACGCTGCGTTCTTGCACGACAAGACCAAGACCGTGGAAGCCGTGGACGAAAGGACCGTTAGACTCACTTTCAACTCCCCATTTCCTGATTTCATATTCTATTACGCTACTCCGGCATCCGGAGCTGGAATCATAATACCCAAGGATTATTATCTTTCCCTGGGATCCGATAACGCATCAAGGGACGAGGGATACGTGGCCGCACCGATCGGCGCTGGTCCGTATAAATTTGCAGGGCAAGAAGCCGGTGTCCAGGTCGAATTCGAGGCCTATGAGGATTATTGGCGAAAAGTCCCCCACGTAAAAACATTGATTTCCAGGGGAATCCGCGAATTGCCCGTCCGAGTTGCGGCACTGAAGACGGGAGAGGCTGACATCGTCTATTTCGTAACTGGTGAGCTACTCCAATCTGTAATCGACGACCCCAACCTCGGATATGACCCGAATAACTCGGCACCTTTCTGGCTAATGTTCCCCGACCGGAACGACCCCGAGAGCCCGTTCAATGATGCCCGCGTCAGGAAAGCAATCAGCCTGGCAATGGACCGAGATTGGCTGTCTGAGCAAGAAACACTGGGAATGGCTGTCCCGACCGGAAACTTTATACCTTACTCATGGCCTGGTGCTTCCCAAAGAGATCCTGATAAATACGATGTAGCAGAGGCCAAGCGTCTGATGGCAGAATCTGGGTATGAAGATGGATTCGAAATCGATTGGTTTACCCCATTCCCGGCTGTGGAATCTCTGAGCCTGCGTATTATGGATCAGTTGGCGGAGATTGGAATAAAGGCAGAAATGCAGGTCATGGAACGACCTATCTACTACGAGAAACTCCGCTCTGGTTTAGAAGACGACAAGATGTCCCACAAAGGGTTCCCAGGTAGGCAGATAGTTATGAGCATCAGTGTGCTTGCCGGTTCCGCCGCGGGATACATAGATACTTTCGCTACTTGTGACGGGAACAACTCGTTGATTTGCGATGATCGCATAGAAGCTCTATGGAGCAAGTATCAAGAAGTATATGACCCCGCAGAACGGACAAAGCTCATGCTAGAAGCACAAGATATCCTGCATGAAGAGCACATGATGATTCCCATCTATATCAACGCGTTTACTATGGGCGTCGGATCTAACATAGCGGGAAGCGCATCCGACTATACCAGCGTTAAAATGAGTGTGCTTGCAGGTCCTAACGAAGACTTCAAGTTGAAATAACCGAACCTTTTGGTTTCAGGCACCATCAAATTTAAGGGGCCACTGCCACCAACAACGGACAGGGGCCCCTATTTAGTTCAAATAAGCCGGGAAGTTATTTAGAATGCGCCGTTTCTTAAGCGTACGTATCTTCTACAGCATACTTACGCTTTGGCTCCTCACAATCATTGTCTTCACTATGGTCCGCTTGACAGGAGATCCGGCTACGCTTTGGACGGATTACCCTGGGGTTAGTGAAGAAGACTTAGATATGGTACGAGAAAGATGGGGCTTGAATGAACCTCAGATTACTCAGTACTGGAAATTTGTCAGCAATATATTTAGGGGAGATTTTGGTACCTCTTTCCAGTTCAGTATGTCCGTAACGGACATCTATTTCCAAAGGCTGCCGAACTCTTTACTTCTTGGGGCCACGTCTTTCTTAATATCTTTGATAATCGGAGTGCCTCTCGGGATCCTCTCAGCAGTCAAAGTTAATTCCCGTTGGGATAGTATCGGGAAATTAATAGCTCTGCTCGGCCTATCGGTGCCGGGGTTTTTCGTCGGGCTCTGTCTAATATTGGTTTTCGGGGTTCAATTGGGATGGCTGCCAATACTCGGTAAAGGTGACCAATTCTTCGACATCCGGTATCTGATCATGCCGGCGTTTTCATTGGGCTGGTATTTCGCAGGATCTCTGCTTCGTCTTACTAGGTCTAGTATGCTGGAAGTTCTTGGTAGCGACTACGTCAAATTAGCTAGGTTGAAAGGTATGCCCGAGATTGTAGTAATAGCCAAGCACGCATTCAAAAACGCGATGATCCCAGTCTTGACACTAGCGGGTCTTCAACTTGTCTTGATGATTAACGTAGCAGTAGTCGTGGAGGTGATATTCCAATGGCCCGGTGTTGGTAGCCTCTTGATTGAAGCCCTGTTAGGGAGGGACTTCCCGGTGGTTCAAGGAGCCGTCTTGATGGCAGGAGCAATGATAGTGGGCATCAACTTACTCTTAGATGTTCTATACGCGATGGTGGATCCAAGAATACGGATCAGTGGGTAGGGTAGAAATGAGCCAGATTTCCTCGGTGAAAAATGCTACCGTTTTGATCTTTCCATCGATCCAAAGGATCATTCTGAAAAGCCGCAACCTACCTATTTTGCCGATAGCAATTATAGTTGCGGTCCTGTTTCTTGCCATCTTCGCAAATCTGATATCCCCCCACGATCCTGAGAGATCAGTTAAAGATACGGAGACGGGAAGACCGATTGATAACTACCTGCCGCCGTTTTGGATGGACGGTGGCAGCATCCGTACCCCTTTAGGAACGGATTTCCACAGCCGCGACATTCTTAGCAGATTGATACATGGCAGTAGAGTGTCTCTTATTGTAGGCCTTGTCGGGACTCTAGCGGCAGGTTTGGTTGGTACCACTCTTGGGATAACAGCAGGTTATCTAGGCGGGTGGTGGGACCAAATAATCATGAGGGTAACCGACGCCTGGCTTGCTTTACCGAGCCTGATATTTGCGATTTTTCTGGCTTCCGTACTTCGGCCCAGTTTATGGAATATTGTAATTATTTTAGCTTTAGTATTCTGGAGTCGCTATACGAGACAGATACGTGCTGAAGTTCTGGCCCTCAGAGAGCGTGATTACGTACGATTGGCAGAAGTAACAGGTGCTAGCAGACTAAGAGTAATGGTTAAGCATATTCTGCCAAATACACTCAACACCGTAATGGTTCTTTTTAGTTTGACGATAGGTGTGGCGATAATAATCGAGGCTTCTTTAAGTTTCCTGGGGATTGGGGTTCCCCCGCCAAAGCCTGCATGGGGCTTAATGATGGCGGATGGGAGAGGGCCTTTAATCGCTGGAAAGTGGTGGATCTCTGTATTCCCGGGCCTGTGCATAATGCTGTTGGTTTTAGCCTCAAATCTTCTCGGAGATTGGCTAAGAGTACGTCTGGATCCCCAATTACGAAATAGGTGAATAGTTGTCTGCTGCATTGTTAGAGGTGAAAAATTTACAGGCTTACTTCATCGGCTTTCAAGGGAGCCGAGTGGTGAAGGCCGTAGACGACATTACTTTCTCTTTGAAAGAAGGCGAAACCCTCGGCATAGTAGGCGAGTCCGGGTGTGGGAAAACCACGACTTGCCACGCTCTTTTCAACCTATTGCCGCCTGGCGGTCAACTGATGGGCGGCTCTATCCATTTCGACGGAACGGAGATAACCGCAAAAAGTCAAAAAGAAATGCAGAAAATTAGGGGCAAAGAAATGGCCATGATCCTCCAGGATCCAATGGCGTCTCTAGACCCTTTATTCAGCATCTTTGATCAAGTCGGTGAGCCCGCGTACCATCACCGGAAATTGAGGCGTAATAGCTTAAAAACTCAAGTTGAAGAACTACTTGGGATGGTTCGCATACCGTCACCATCAATCCGGATGAAAGAATTTCCACACCAAATGAGCGGAGGTATGAGGCAACGAATAGTAGGGGCGATGGCATTAGCAGGGGGTCCTAAGCTTATCGTCGCAGACGAGCCTACTACCAACTTAGACGTTACTATCCAACTGCAATATCTTGAACTTCTTAAAGAACTTCAAGATCAAACCGGTGTTGCTTTGATATTCGTTACTCACAACCTCGGAATTGTTGCCAAGATGTGCAATCAGATAGCTGTAATGTATGCGGGGAAGATAGTAGAACAAGGCACAACCAGGGATATTTTCAACCAGCCACAGCACCCATATACGGACGCTCTCTTAAAATCGATCCCCGTCCTAGGTAACAAAGACCCCTTGTACGTGATTCCAGGCCAGCCTCCCAATCTTGCAGAGCCACCTGACGGATGTTTATTCCATCCGAGATGCCCAAAAGCCGACCAGCGGTGTAGAGTAGAACACCCTCCAGAAGTGGTACTGCAAAACGCTCAATCATCAGTATGTTGGATGACCCATAAAGAGGAACAACATGCCTGAGCCTGTACTCGAGGTAATCGATCTTAAGAAGCACTTTCCGGTTCGCTCCTCTTTCCTGGGAATGGGTAGTGTTAGCCAATGGGTCCGTGCCGTAGACGGAATTAGTTTCTCCGTAGGTGCCGGAGAAACGCTTGGAGTAGTCGGCGAATCCGGGTGCGGTAAAACGACAACTGCTAAACTCATACTCGCCCAAGAATCCGCTACCTCTGGTGAGATAAGATTCCAAGGTCAAGACGTTACCCGCCTTAAGGGAAGGGACTTAATGGAGTACCGGAGGTCAGTTCAGGCGGTATTCCAAGACCCATTTAGCTCGCTAAGTCCAAGAATGCGAGTTGGAGACATTATCTCTGAACCACTAGAAATCCATACGGATTTGTCTCGATATAACATCAGAACCCGAGTGGGAGAGGTACTGGAACTAGTAGGATTGCAGCCTGAACAGGCAAGTTTGTTTCCGCATGAATTTAGCGGAGGGCAAAGACAGCGAATCGCAATAGCGAGGGCATTAGCCACAGAAGCAAAACTGATAATCCTAGATGAACCAGTTTCAGCTCTGGATGTATCGATTCGAGCACATATCTTGACATTGCTCGAAGACCTACAGAAACAGTTAGGAGTAAGCTACGTCTTTATAGGGCACGACCTCGCCGCTGTGGCTCACATAAGCCACCGCATCGCCGTGATGTATCTTGGGGAAATCGTCGAAACGGCTGAAAGCCTAGATTTATGTAACGACCCACAGCACCCATACACACAGGTGCTGTTTGCGGCTTCGCTACCATCTCATCCTGATGAAGACAAAACAGTATTGAATCTTTCGGGCGAAGTACCCAGCGCTATTAACCCACCAACCGGTTGCTCATTTCACCCCAGATGCGAGTCCGCAATGCCCCAATGTTCTACGTTTGAACCAACCCAGAAAACCTTATCAGTCGGCCACATGGCCGCGTGCCATTTGCACGAAGAAAGGTAACAGTTTCCCTGTCTAGTTGTTTCGATGTTATGGACCTCTCAGGCCGTTCAAATGGTCCGAGAATTGGAAGCGGTTCTCAAGCAGATTGATGTCCATGGCGAAAGATGTTGGGCCCACCGCATCGACCTCTGACACGATGATCGACATGCCATCGCGCTCCGAAGGGCGAGGTGCCCAGGTTCTACACGGAGGGCGGCATCAACCAGATAATCGATCCTTTTTTGTTCTTGGCCGGAGCCGCCACCATCACCCAGGAGATGAAATTAGGTACAGGTATCTGCCTGGTGCCAGAGAGAAACCCCATCCACCTGGCAAAAGAAGTGGCCAGCCTGGATAACATATCCAACGGCCGTTTCCTATTTGGGGTGGGAGCGGGCTGGCTGAAAGGAGAGTCCGAGATTCTGGGGGCGGACATCCCTCATCGCTGGAAGCAGACACGGGAATATCTAGCCGTGATGAAAGAGCTATGGACTACTGAGATCACGGAGTACCACGGCGAATATATCGATTTTCCGCCTCTTGTCTGAGCCCCCAAGCCGGTGCAGAAATCCCATCCGCCCATCTTCGTAGGTGGCGAACTTGAGAGCGCCGCGCGCCGCATCGCCAACTACGGCGATGGTTGGCTTCCCAGGGCCCGCAACACCTCCCAATACGAGAACCCGGATAAGCTACCCGGTGCGCGCAAGCATATAGAAGAACTGATGACAGCACGCGGACGGGACGCTGCAAACCTGAACGTCACGATGTGGGACGCGCCACACGACCGGGCGATGAATCGCCGATTCTTTGATGCCGGGGCAGACCGTGTGGTCCACATGCTGAACACTACCGATGAGAAGTCGGCCCACGAAGATTTGGAACGAGTAGCCAAAGCAGTCTTATAGAAAGCCTTAAGTTCCAGAGAATGACAGGCAAGGACTGACCATGGCTCAAGACTCTAAGTGCCTATTGGCCAGAGAGACATCGATTCTCGAGACCGCCGAGTCGCAAAGTCACATGAACACCAACGCCTTGATAATGATCAGTACTGGCTAGGCGCTGATGTTTCTTATGACTTTGGTACCAACTGTCTCCATGAGTTCCGACGTTAAAGCTTAAGAACCTGTTGTAAATCCAACTATCTTCACAACAGATATTATCTCGTCCTTGTTATCTGTCATGTTGACTTAGGTAGCAATATTGATTATCCTCGGGCGACTAAAACGGAGAGTAAACTAAACTCCGCGTCGCGTGTATAGCCAAGAACAAACATCCTGATTCCAAATTGATCACAAAGTGGAGGGGAAATGCCTAGTTACAGACTGTTTCGTATTCCTTTTTTAGTCGCAGCTTTAATGGCGTTCATACTGATTCTAGCGTCAGCCTGTAGTTCATCTTCAGACTCGGATGAATCAACCAGTAGCGACACATCGCCTTCCAGTGCACCTATTGCCACGACCGCTCCAGCAACTTCAGTGCCAGCAGTAGTCAAACCTCAAGGGAAATTAACGGTTGCCTTGACAGACTTAGGGAACGAAACCCCTAGCGTCTGGCAAGAATACGCCTTCGGCAAAGCTTACATGAGGATGCTATTCGACGCGTTCAACGGCACCAATGATGCTGGCGAGATGGACAAAGGGAATGGCGCCTCCAAAGAATGGAGTATGAGCGAAGACGCACAAACGTGGTCTTTCACATTGCGCAAAAACATCAAATTCCATAACGGGGATCCGTTAACAGCAGAGGACATCAAGTTTTCTATCGGGCTGATGACCAGTGAAGACAGCGTTGCCTCGTATAAAACCAAGGTCACTGCTTCGATTCAAGACGCAGAAAATCAAATCACGATCGTATCTCCCTACGAGATCGTTATAGAGACCTCTAAACCTGCGGCATATTTGAACTGGGACCTTTCAGATATCCAAGGCGTCGAAGGGTTAGTCCAGCCAAAGAACTACACAGAGACTGTGGGTATAGAAGAATTCGCCAATGACCCGGTCGGCAGTGGCCCTTATAAATGGGTGGAACAACGCAAAGGCGATTTCATGGAATTCGAAGCCATGGACGAACACTGGCGGGTCGGTGTACCAAAATTCAAGACTTTCACCTTCCGAGTGATCCCGGAAGAAAGCACCAGAATCGCAGCACTCAAAGCTAATGAAGTAGACGTGATTTCTGTCTCTCGAGAGAGAGCTCCACAGCTCAAAGAAGATGGACAAAACATCTTTAGCAAAGTAGGAGCCAGTGTCTTAGGGCTCTATTTCCACGAACAATATCTTGATGAATCCGCCTGGAAAGATATTCGGGTCAGAGAGGCATTTAACTTAGCGATAAATCGCGAAGAATTGTGCGAATTCGTATTTGCAGGCCAGTGCACTCCGGCCTCAGTCTACCCATGGCCGGATATTGCCCCCGGTACCGACAGCTCGCTAAAGGCTCTTCCGTACGACCCAGAGAGAGCAAAAACTCTGCTCAGTGACGCTGGCTATGACGGGGCTGAAATAGCAATCAGGTCCTACCCCAGGGCGGATGTTCCAGAAGGCCCTCGGTTCATTGAAGCAGTTGCCGGTTATCTAGACGCGGTAGGGATAAATACCAAGATCATACCTACTGAGTACGCTTCATACCGCAAAGAGAGGCTTGCTCACACGTTAAACAACGGCAGCGGATACCTCGCAGCCCCGAACAGGCCACTCGCTGGATTTCAAGGCGTTATGAGAGTGCTAAACCACTCAGAAGGTGCATTCACATCGACAAAAGACCCGGAGATCGACCGTCTCATGGAAGCCTGGGAAGCAACCATAACCGAGGCTGACTCCTTGGCGGCCAGTAGAGCCCTGTATACATATATGTACAACCAATTCACCCACCTTACCTGTTGTAATATGAGTATCTCCTATGCAACTAACGATAAGATTGACTCTTGGGACTTAGGAAAGAGAGTCTGGGATGACGGATTTACCAACCTATACCAACCGTAGTTGAAGTTAACGGCCCCGGAGATCTCCTCCGGGGCCGTTAAAGCATCTGATCCAAAACCCCCATCACCGAACTAACCGACCAATGACATCGAAGGCCTTATGCAGCGATACATAATAAGGCGCGGTGGAGAGGCCGTACTTGCTCTCTTTGCCCTCTCTATTATCATATTCCTAATGGTGCGGCTGACAGGAGACCCCGCACTTTTAATGCTGCCACCAGATGCTGGCAAAGAGGCCTTGGAAGACTTAAGGGCATCAATGGGAGTCGATAAACCTTTGGTCGTCCAATACGGCTTGTTTCTCCGAGATTACAGTACAGGTAGCTTCGGTGATTCTCTAAGAAGTAAATCCCCAGTATCAGAGCTAATTAAAGATCGCTTACCTAATTCCATGAAACTGGTCGGAGTCGCCGCGTTAATAGTCATTCTTATGTCAATCCCACTAGGAGTTCTATCAGCCTTCTACAAAGGCACAA